>JGI24422J19971_10000176_pt1 | contig 31791 bp, 30 predicted proteins | sample DeeMarSWOR152_54_FD_19971 | JGI IMG/M metagenome (IMG submission 19971) | reverse complement strand
GTCATTGCCCGATGGGTGCATCCTTGCATTGGCTTTGCTGGCTAGATAGGGGCCTGTATGAGCGCACCAGCGCGTGAGGCGAAGGACTGGAGGCAGAGGGAAGCTCGAAATGTGAGCCCTGATAGCTGAATCCCTTCATTAATGGCACACTCGTTGCAGTTCGAGCATAGTAGTTTAACAAAAACGTTAAACGAGTGTATCCTGTATGTCCTATGAAGATATGTTAAAGATCGATAAGCCCCTCTTCACCCAGTATGATGTCGCCCATCAGCTCGGTATTAGGCTTGCCTCAGCGGCTGTGTTGTGTAGCCGCTATGTGAGGAAAGGCCTTCTCGTGAGATTAAAAAGGGGACTTTACGCCAGGACTGAGACACTTGGCCACCTGGGCCAGATAGAGCTTTTTCGCATTGCCAACCTATTGCAGGTGCCATCTTACATCTCTCTGGTGACCGCTCTTTCTTACTATGGTATCACAAATCAGCCCAGGAGAGGCTTTTTTGAGTCGATCTCACTCAATCGAACAAGAAGGTTCGAGGCCGGGAGCCTTTCATTTTATTATAGTAAAATCAGGCCCGAGCTCTACAGGGAGTTTGTAAAAAGGGATGGCGTTTTCATTGCCCTCCCTGAGAAGGCAGTGCTGGATTCCTTCTACCTTGCTTCCATGGGGCGCTATACTTTAAGCGGCTCCTCTCTTGACCTGATGAAGGTTGATGAGGAAATACTTTCTGATTTATCCACACTCTATCCTCCGAAAGCGAGAAGATATTTCGAGGGAGTCTATGCAAAGATTAATAGACCATGAAGCCTTGCAGATGGCCATACTTCAGTGGCTCGGATCGAAGCGCTTTCTGAGCTCTCTTGCCTTTGGAGAGGGAACNATGCTCAGGCTCTGTCACGAACTCCCCCGGTATTCACGCAACATGGATTTCTGGTTTTTCAGAGAAGAGGATTATGAACATTTCTATGATCGGCTCTATAATGCTTCTGTCCAGGATCACCAAGTCACTGATGCCCAAAGCAACTCTCATTCTATTCTGCTAGAAATCCGGAGAAAAAAAGGAATGGCGAAATTGAAAATAGAGATCCATAAGCAGGTGGCCCCTCCCGGTAGCAGTGAGGAAAAGATCGCCTTCTCATCCCATTTTCCTACTCAGGTCCTGGTGAGGGGGTTCACTCTGAGACAGATGCTCGAGAACAAGGTCCTCGCGCTGATAGGCCGGGGAGAAATACAAGATGCATTCGACCTGGAATTTCTGGTCGGAAAAGGGGTAGCCCTGAATCTCTCAGAAAAACAAAGGGAAAAGGTCATAGGGAGATTGAAGGGATTCAGGAAAGAGGATTTTGAGGTGAAACTCGGAAGCGTTCTGCTACCGGAACTGAGGGATTATTATAGACAGCAAGGATTTGTTCACCTGGAACAAGGGCTTTCCTCTGGGCAATGGAAAATGTGAGCTGTGAGGGGGTAAATGTAAAGGAGGTTTCTAATGGATGGAGAACTTATCGGGAATAGCCCGCTGATACAGAATATAAAGCAACTAGTAAAGGTTGTAGCCAATACCGGCCTCAGTGTGATCATTTATGGGGAGACTGGCGTCGGGAAGGAGGTCATTGCCAGGGAACTCCACCGGCTCTCCAACAGGCGAGACAAGCGGTTTGTAAAGGTCAGCTGTGCTGCCCTGCCCTCCGAACTGCTGGAGAGCGAGCTGTTTGGCTATGAGAGGGGGGCATTCACCGGGGCAACTCGATTTAAGCCAGGGAAATTCGAGATCGCCTCAGGGGGGGTTATCTTTTTAGATGAGGTAGGTGATATCCCCCTGCGCTTGCAGGCAAAGCTCTTACAAGTCTTACAGAACGGTGAGTTCTCAAGGCTGGGGGGGAGAGATGTTAAGGTCAACACCTGGGTTATCAGTGCAACAAACCACGATCTGGCAGACGATATGAGGGAGACGAGGTTTCGTGAGGACCTCTACTATCGGCTCAATATCATAAAGATCGATGTACCACCACTGAGGGAGCGAAGGGAGGATATCCCTGCCCTCCTTGACTATTTCATCAACAAATACCGCTCCGATTTAGATATCAGTGAGGAGTTCACCATAAGCCCTGAGATGATGGATCTCTTCTTGCACTATGACTGGCCGGGAAATGTCAGGGAACTTGCCAATACCATACAGAGATTGATGGTAATGGGAGACTGGGATGAGATAAGGCAGAGGATGTCTCTAGGCGCCACGCTCATAGGGTCAGCTCTAGCGGATCAAACCCTGGACCTAGAGCCTGATAGGAGAGAGGCTATCTCCTTGAAGCAACTGAAGGCTCAGGCAGGGGACTCCATTGAAAAAAGGGTTATTACCCATGTCTTGAGGGTGACAGGGGGGAACAAGGCCAAGGCAGCTAGAGCCCTCAATATCAGCTATAAGGCCCTCTTTTATAAGATGAGGAATCTGGGATTGAGGTAGAAGATCCGCTACTCGTGGCGCATCCGTATCCTGTTGCGTTAGGCTCTAATTCGTAGTTTTTTGTGCCTCAAGAGTGAAGATGGAGACGGGGTGAAGGATAACACACCCTCACCCCATCCTTCATGAGATTGACCATCGAGATTCTGCATCGAGTAATACTCATTTTATATATTATGTATAACTAAAATATATCTATTTTAATATTTTGATTGATATATATAACTAAATAAGTATAATTGTTTTTAATTAGGTTAAATAGATTCTGATATAAAGCAGAGAGTAATATTAGGTGAGTCAGAACTTCTAAAAAAGGAGGAGGCCCTACTCAGCCCACAGACAGGGGTAAATCAGTAGCAATCGATTCTCAGCTCAGCACCTGTCCTGGTTTCAGAGGCCTTAGAAAAAGGAAGGCAGATTGAAGCTGCGGGAGAAGGTGTAGAGGTATAAGCTAGGGAGGGGCAATACCACTATGATCCAAGAGGCTGTTGAGAGACGATCTGAATTCAGGTTTCCTGTTGTGGTCCCTGTTGAGTATTTCCCACCAGATGACTCATCGCTGTTAAGCTACACCTTAGATCTTAGTGGAAACGGGGCCTTCATTTCCTCAGATGATCGTCCTTTAGGTATTGGAATCAGATTTGGCATGAACCTCAACCTTCCTTTTGATGAGGCATCTTCCAGAATATTCCGAACGGAAGGCACGGTTATATGGAATAGGATGCAACCATTCAAGAGCAAGAGAAATGGAATGGGCGTTAGGTTTATCAAGGCATTGCCAGAAAGTCTATTACTGAATGCATTAGCCGGTAACGTTGAGAGACTAATGAAGGAAACCGAGGCCAAAAAGCTATTTGAAGAAAAGGTCGAAAGGCTGCAATCAGAGTTAGAGAGGGCAAAAAGGTTGGTTGCCTTAGGCTCCTATGCAGAGAAAATTCTTCTTGATTTATCTAACCCCCTATTGGCGCTATCCGGGCAACTGGAGATTATTAAGATGAAGATGCATGAACACAAAAGGAGTCTTGAAGAGCGTGAAGAGACTGATAAAAGGACGTTTAGAAAGATGATACCAGAGTTCGATAAGTCCTGTAAAGAGATCGATAAGATCCTGGGGGATTACACAGTAATATCAGAATTGGCGCATATAGTACGGGATGATAGAGAAACTCTGCAAAGAAGGCTTAGAATGAAATACAAGAGTTAGATGAGCCCTCCTTAAGCCGTGTCGGCCTTCATAGTCAGCTATATGGATATCTCTAATAAGTCTCCATCGAATGCAGTTGATCATTATACCTTCGCTTTTTTCCGCTCCTTCTCTCGGTTCCCCCGATGAAGAAATAATCAAGATCGTACACCTTGCGCCTATCTCCACCAGAGCGTGTCATCTCCACTACCCGAGTGTGGTTGCAGATAAAATATCCCAACCTATCAATTTGACCTTGCGTGAGCTCCCCAAATTGCACACCACGTTGCCTCATTGTTATGGAGGTGGAAGGAAACAGGTTGGCTATTTCGACATCCCAGACGGTTTTAAATGGCACCTTTTCCACATGAAAACTCCTATCGGCCAAGTATATTTCTAGTTCAGATGATGCGCTTGAACGATCACGGTGGGTAATATAACGAATCCCAACCCCAGCCCTGCTAATATCCATAATTTGACCCAGTTCGCTAACCCGAGATCCAAATACGGCAAATGTGCGCTCTCGTACAGGGAATCGCCTATATTTCCTTCGCTCGTTCCGTTCCATTGTTTTACCCTCCCTCCGACAAACAGGACCTCATTGCCTTCCTGTACCCATCTCCTAATGCTATTGAGAGATCCCTGCTCAAATAAGTGACATCGCTCTAAGGAAGCCAAAATCATGCCACAGTTTCAGATGAGCGAAAGTAGTCTAGATTCTAAATAGTTAAGCTTCACGTCGACTTTAGCCGTCCTTACAAATAGTAACAAAATACCCATTCATGGGAATTTAACTTCCACTTTTTTTGCAAACCCGTGCATGGTGTTAATTCAGAGAGTAGCAGGAAGGGGGAAATTATTTAGGCACATCAATTATGAATTGCCAAGTGGAGATGATGAAGCTTTATTGTGAACGTCAATTATCATGTATGTTTCTGACTGAAATCGGAAGTGGTAATCCTTGCCCCACAAGCTCATCGTCAAGGTAAGCGCATGCTATTAACTCTCCACGATCCGCATACACATTGACGCTTGCTCATAGTGGTAAGCTCTAGGTTTCCGTTGCAGGAAAAAAGGGTCCCAACATCTCTTTGGGCTATGAGGTACCTGCTTTGCTTGGAAGGTTCGGTGTAACCAAGATCTCCACCTCTGTAGCACGGCCCTTGCCTAGTATTGTTATAATACAGAATCGGCTTTCCTTCAGAAAGAACATTATCCTTATTGATGATCGGGAGGAACCCACTAGGCGCCAACCATCCTCGGGCATCTTTTCACTAAAGAAGCCGATGAGGGAATCTGGGCTGACCCTTCCGGAAAAAGTAAGCAGTCCAGCTGTAAATTCGGTTGTCTGAAAGATAGCATATTTTGCCGGCTGGATCTCCAGTTCCGCTGGGATAGGCACATCCTTAAAGTCATGGTAGAGTGAGATTCTTGTTTCCTCGCCTTCTTTTCCTACCGGGGATTGTTCGAGGGGGATTATTTTTTCGGATAGGGTCTCTGTGACACATCCGCTTGGTGATACAAGAACAAGCATACTCAAAAAGAATGCCATCAAGGCTCTATACCCCTTTCGTCTCCTCATCCAAATACCTCCTGCATTTTCGTTTTACAAGACTACCATAGAGCTGAGAGGAAAGCCATTGAGTTTTTCATAATTCGGCTTTTCCTAATCTTAATAGGGAGATACCCTAAATCAGCGGTCAAAATTGTGAGCCGAAATTACTGAGCACAGGAACTCCACAATTCACGATCGGAAGTGCTCACGTAGGGAAAGACCCTACAAGTCAAGTATCTGGATCCCTACAGAAAAATCAGACAAATACCGATACTTCTTTTCTATTTCCCTCATATATTTAATAGGGATTACCCCGTAAGGAATGAAACTTGCTTACATACTCTGTTACATGGGGCTAAAGAGGAGACAATTATAATGAAGAAAACGCAAGAAGGCAAACACCCTTTCCGAAATCTCAAAGCGGGTTCTGATAGAGGAAAAGGGCATGATATGTTGACAACAAAAGAAGTTCTTAAAGGTAAGTATGTGGATTTCTATAGAGATGCCAAAGAATCAGTCCTAAACCAACTGAAAAACGAAATAAGCCCTGAGATACTTGAGGAGCGTTTGAATCAGATGCAAAAAAGAATCAATCGGGAATACACTGGAGGCATTGTTGGTCTAAAGATTTATTTCGATGCCAAACACAGCGATCTTCTTTATGCAGCTGGAGGAGAGCAGGTTGAAGAAGAAAGAGATTTTCTCTTCAGAATGGCAAAGACCTTTATAGCAGCATCTTTAAGTAATAATTTCTATGACCTCTACAAGAGGATCGCGCATAAACCTAAAGAAGATTTGCATTCATTTGTTTTTAGAATGGCTAAGAAGTATACTGAGATAAAGGCAAATAATCCAGAAGCGGGAATTACACCATATCTCAATGGAGAGCGGAACATTCAACTGAAGGCAAAATAAAATTCTCATAGAAACATGAATTAAACAAGTGGAATGGGCAAGGACTTGTTGAGGATGACTTCTTTATTGGGGAAAACTCCCTTGACAACAGTGCTCTTTCCCTGATCCAACAGGCCAACCTTGCGAGCGGGTGAGATACCCATAACCCTCATTCTGGTATTGTTCCATTACTAATCTCAGAGAAAGGATATGCCGAGCTTAGTTGTCATAACCAACGAGGGCCAGAGGTCTGACTTTCAGATCGGAAAGGAGAAGATTACCATCGGCAGAAATAAGGACAACGATCTTATCCTCTCTGACAAAACTGTGTCTCGCCACCATGCCCAGATCACAAAAACAAAGCTTGGCTGTCTGCTCACGGACCTCGGGAGTTCCAATGGTACAAGGGTCAATGAAAAACCAATCCAGAGGACCCTCCTCAGACACGATGACAAAATAAGAATGGGGCGCTCAAGGCTCATATTCTTAACCGAGAAGGAAAAAGAACCACCCCCTGAGCACTCCCTTATCCTCACAACCGATGATGAGTATGAGAGCGAGAATAAACACATAGTAAAGAGCCCCTCAGCGGGCGGTGCTGTTGACTCTCAAGAGCTGCTCGTTTCTGCAGAGGATATGAAGGTAAAAGAGGCTGCTACTGCTGCCAGCCCAGAGGAAACTCAGGCACAATTGGAGAGAAGGAACAAAGTGCTTTGGTTGCTCTTTGAGATCAGTCGCCAGTTGAATTCCATCCATGACTTCAGGGAACTGCTGAAGAAAATAATGGATCTTATCTTCAGGGTCATTGATGCTGATTACGGGTTTTTGATCCTCACCGGAGAGGAAAAACAGGACCAGCTCACCCCTATAGTAGTCAAATATAGGGGCAACCAGGCATGGGATAAGGGAAAACTGAAGGCCAGTCGCACTATAATCGATAAAGTGATCCATGACAAGGAGGCGATTCTCACCTCAAATGCCATGGCCGATTCTCGATTTGGGAGTGCAAAGAGCATCTTTTTTCAGAAACTCAGATCAGTGATCTGTGCACCACTGTGGCGAAAAGACAGGATTATCGGCGTGATTCAACTCCACAGTGTCAGGTTTGATAACCAGTTCACCAGGGATGATCTCGAGCTGCTGAAGGCCATTGGAAGCCAGATGGCCATGATACTGGAGCAAGACAGCCTTAATGAGAAGATACGGGAAGAAGAGACCCTGAGGGGCCGTCTTGAGAGATATCTCCCTCCCCAGCTAGTTGAGATGCTCGTAAAGGAAAGCCAACAGACCAAAGACTACGTCATGGAGCCCAAGGAGGTCACCGCTACCATCGTCTTTACAGACATTATTGGCTTTACCCGACTGGCTGAACACATCCCCCCTCGGGAGACCAATAGGATTCTAAACCGATACTTCTCAGCGATGACAGAGATTATCTTCAGCTACGATGGTACCCTTGATAAGTACCTGGGAGATGGGCTCATGGCTTTTTTTGGGGCGCCAATGGAAAGAGAAGATGATGCTGAAAGGGCAATTCTGGCGGCCAGGGAGATGAAGGGAAAGCTGGCAGTAATGATGGCGGAAAAAGCAGCTCATGGAAAGAGCTTTGAAATACGGATAGGAATCAATACCGGAAGGGTAGTTGCCGGAAACATTGGTTCCCTTAATCGAATGGACTACACCGTTATCGGAGACCCGGTCAATGTTGCCTCAGCATTGGAATCAATTGCCCAGCCCAACCAGATCCTCATAGGAGAGGAGACATACAGCGCTGTGAAGGATAAATTCAAGATAAGAGAGATCGGCTCCCGAAGGGTTAAGGGGAAAACTGCGGAGATTACGGTTTATGAAGTTATTTAGGCTGAGCTACCATACGGCCAGCTACCTCTTGCTGCTCAATTGTCACTCCTTCCTTCTAATATAGGCAGCGATATTCTTTCTTAACAAGGCATAATCCTCGGTCATGCCCTTCAGTTTTTCCTTCGCCTCGTTTGCCTCTCGCCTTAAGTCATCCATTCTCGATCTAAGGTCCGTTATATCAGTATTGACAATTACACATTCACGGGGTTTTCCACTGCTGTCTTGAACAGGATGTCCTCTGGCCAGAACATATACCGGGTTGGCTTGGGCCGAATAGTACTTCCATTCTTTTCCATTAAATGATTCCCCTTTAAAGGCCCTGACCATCGTTTCCTTAAAGGGCCGTCTGGTAGATTTCGACACGAAGACCAATGCGTTCTTTCCAATCATCTGAGACCGAGGATAGCCAAAATTCTGCTCACATGCCTTATTCCAGAAGTTAATCTTACCCTTTGAGTCGATCCTAAAGGTAGGATCAGATGGCAATTCAACTGCTTGGTTAGAGTCATCGTACAGCTTGTAGACTTCCTGTTGAAGCTTGCTCACATCCTGTATTGTCTCTATGGCCCCGTTAATAGAGCCGTTTATGTCGCGAATAGGTGCAACGGTTACAATTGCCTCAATACCCTCTCTTATGGCAGGAAGGGGAATTCCAACCTCAAGGTACCCGCTGTCCGTCCTGGAAATAATAGACCCAGAAAATCTCTCTACTATAGAATCTGGATCTTCTATAAGAATGTCGGCCAGACTCCACTGGTTGTCGACACACAAAGAGGCATGAACCTTCTTACCAATTATCTCCTCCGCAGGCACACCTGTCAGGCGCTGACAGGCACGATTCCACTGAATCACGCGGTGTTCCCTGTCAACTACAAAAGTAGGGAAAGCAAATCTCTCAATGATAGTATCGACATAGCTTTTCGCCTCAACGAGAGCCTTGGATTTTTGTCGCTCCCTGTCAGCGATATCAGCCCTTTCCCTTTCATACAGAAACGCGATTAAAAGGATGACCAGAAGGCCTAAGAGGTATGCCCCCAGGGAGTAGACAGGCGAAATGTCAGGGGGTATGAGGTTTGGAAACTGGTAACCGCCCCTAAATAGATAAACTGCAACACCGGCTTCAACAAATATTAAAATCGCCCAGATCGTTCCCCATAGATATCCTGTAATGAAGATAGCCATGAGGATAAGGACGGCATTCCATATCCAGGATAAAAGGATCATACCGCCTTCAGTCATGGCTCCAGTATTCCATCTAATGATCAAGAAAGTGGCCCAGAGCACAAGAAAGGCATAATTTCCCGCTACTACGAGATTTTTTGTCTCCCTTAGGAGAATTAGGGCCGAGACCCCTAAGAGGCCGGCGATAATGGTAACATAGAAGAGAAGATCCGCCCCGATAAAGAAATAGAACAGGCCGAGGCAGGGGGAGAAAAGAACGAAGACAAAGAGCAATAGATTGAGGACTTTAAATTTCTTTACGGTTTCTAGGTCCAGGGGTTTTATCCCGCTGGTGACGAAATTGTTAAATATTGATTCGAGATTCATGATTTATTTCTAAAATATAACAACTTTTCCGGTCGTATCCAGATCCCCCCTGATAAATGTGTCTCCATTTGCAAAAAGGGCAAAGGAGTTTTGGGTAGACGATATAATCACGGTACAATTAGTTGCTGTGGCCGAAATAGTGAAGTCAAGCTTGTGGCGGACTGGAATATAGATGTTCAGGACCTCTTGAATCTTATCTACTGCGTCTGCTGGTGCTGACATTCCTGCATGGGTTACGGTATATACCTTATCTTGAGGGAAAAAGGTTTCATGCTCCAGAAAATATATGACCTCGGCATCCATGAGTTGCTTCAGTATGAATGTAGCTTCAGTTCCATGGGCTCGCTGCATCCACGTGCCATAGAGTGGAACAGCAGTAACAGACAGAATACCTAAAATGGCGATTATTAAGATCAACTCTGTCAAGGTGTAGCCAGCCCGTTTCTCCATCTAGGCTCCTCCACCTGACGGGGATGTATACTCGATGCCCTTGGGCGATAGGACGATATTCATCTCCCCCGGCGTGGGACTGACAAGAGACAGACGGTAGCCTACCCTTACGTCACTTTGATAGGATAATCTCTTTAGATGAACAATTTCGCTCTCCCTCAGTGGCAAGTACTCGGGAATGAGATCAGTGAGCTGTTCCGGATATCTGTTCCCTTCATAAAGGGCAAAACGCCTGATAGCGCCGTCTACCATGAACAAGAGGACCCGCCCCTTCGTAGCATGATCAATGCTCCTGGGAGGAGCCTTTTGGCCACCAAAGATAATGACCCCCCACATTACTAGAATCAGTGCAGAGGAGACGGTTACGAAATAGTGAAAGGGGCCCCATTTTCTCCTTCTTTTCAGTTTCTTCTCTTCTCCCTCTTCCCGCTTCTCACGCATGGAGGTCCCCACTTCAGAAACGGAATGTAGCATGGCGCACTCATAGCAGAGATACTCTCGAGGCCTCACCTCTTCAACACATTCATTGCACAGCGGAGCATTACACGTGGCGCAGAAGAACTCCGCTGGCCTCTTAGGATGGTGTTTGCACTGCATTTAGATCCGCCCCCGTGGCACTGAAACCTGTTGCCTTACCAGTTATAGCTAACACCAAAATGAAAAACCCGTCAAGAAATAAATCCCCTTGCATCACAATAACGCCACGGCCTGTGGAAGATGCGCGTACCTTTCTCCCGCAACGGGACTAAGTACGCAAAGTCCGTACCGCCCATCCAGGCTGACAGTCCTGGTCTGGAACAGGCACTTGAGAGACAGTGGGCACGGGGAGAACCCCTAGCCGGTCACCATGTAAATGCTTATTTGTCCCTGAAGAAAGATACCGTGAGAAAAGCTGAAGAATTGAGGGGTTGTGCCTCACTATGACGTGCAGTGATATGTGGGAAGCGCTAAGAGTCTTTAACCCTCGGGTTTCAAGTCATTTCTACAGTACGGACACACCAACCAATCTGGTTGTGCTATCCGATTGCAAGAGGTGCAGGTAGGAACGACAGGATTTTTGCAATACGGGCAGTCCTTGAAATCTAGGCTAATATTCTTTGCACAATAGCGGCAAACTGTTGTCAGTTCCTCCTTTTCGTGTACGGCCCTTAAAACCTCTTCTATGGTGGTTATTCCCATCTCTATCTTTTTCATGCCACTAATCCCTAAGGTGGTCATCCCCATTGCCATTGCTGCTTCCCTCAGGGTATCGGCCGTACCTGAGGATTGAATGAGTTCCCTTATTTTAGGACCCATGATCATTATCTCTTCAATAGACGTGCGGCCCTTGAAACCCCTATTATTGCAATTGCTGCACCCTTTCCCCCTGTAGAATTTAAAGGGAAGATCATCTTGATCCAGATTAACTCTAGCCAGAGAATCTCTACTAGGTAAATACTCCTCCCTGCAATCAGGACATATCCTTCTTACCAACCGCTGTGCAACAACCCCAACTACAGAAGCGGCAATGAGATATGGTGGTATCCCTATATCTACGAGTCGTGTGATGGCAGAGGGGGCATCATTTGTATGGAGAGTTGAAAGAACCAGATGTCCAGTCAGGGAGGCCTGAACAGCTATCTCAGCCGTCTCCTCATCTCTTATCTCTCCTATCATTATCACGTTTGGATCCTGTCTCAAAATCGATCGCAGAACAAAAGGAAAGGTAAGGCCAACCTTCTCATTTATCTGTACCTGGTTGATACCAGCTAACTCATATTCCACAGGATCTTCAACGGAAATGATATTTACCTCGTCCGACCTGACCTCCTGCATACAGGCATAGAGGGTTGAGGTTTTTCCACTGCCAGTGGGACCTGTAATCAAGACAATACCCTGAGGGCGGTGGATAAAATTCGTTAATATCGCCGTATTCTTCTCGCTAAATCCAAGTTGATCCAGTGAAATAGACGCTACTTCCTTGTTGAGGATCCTCACCACCGCCTTTTCACCATAATAGGTGGGAAGTGTCGATACTCTCAGGTCTACAGACATGTTTCTTGCCTTCACCTTTATCCTCCCGTCTTGGGGAAGCCTCCTCTCTGCTATATTCAAGCCGGCCAAGACCTTTATGCGCGAGATAATAATAGGTTGAGTCCATTTTGGGAGCTTGATAGAGTCCTGTAGTACCCCATCGACCCGATTTCTAACCCTCACCTGGCTTTCCTGCGCCTCAATATGAATATCACTTGCTCCTTGCTTGATGGCATTCCTAATGACGAGATCAACCATCTTTATAAAAGGTGAATCCTTTAACGATTCGAATTCCTCTTCTTCGACCTTCTGTTCCTCCGGTGCCTCAGGAAGAAATTCCATGCCAATATCCTCGACAAACTCATCAGCAACCTCCTCAATTGATTTCTCAGGATGGTAATGTCTTTGAAGCTTGTCAATTATCTGGGTCCGGGTGGAGATAACCGGATGAATAGTGTAACCAGTTATAAACTGAAGATCTTTCATTACAATCAAATCGAGAGGATCAGCCATCGCAACATCGAGTATGCTATTTTTCATATTTACGGGAATGCATACAAATTTCCGACAGACCTCCTCAGGTACACAATCAATGACATCGCCTTCAATGAGGTGGTCCTTGAGATCGAGGAAGGGAATCTTGAGTTGCATAGCCAGGGCAAAGGCTATTTCCTCTTCTGAAATGAGCCTCATCTCGATCAAGGCGTCTCCCAATCTCTTACCCGTCCTTTTCTGAACCTCTAAGGCGTCCTGTAGCTTGTCACTGGTCAAGAGACCTGATTCTATTAATATCTCTCCTAACTTACGCCGGGAAACAAAATTCTCCCCCTGCGGTTTCCTCTTTGACTCACTGGGGTCCTTGCCTGCCATAAATGGTATCTTTAGGTAGTTTTCCGTTGTTGAGCTACTTATTGAGTCCTTATATCACCATTTATAGACCATTTCAACCCAATACCGAATTTAAGGAGGAACTTCATGCTCTCAGACCTCGGCTTTTCTTTGACACGAGGCCATTAATTTGATATATACAAATAACTAATCTGAGTCTTATTAAATATTTAAATGTGTGCACAGAGGGCACAATCTCTCCACTAGTATGAACAGAGCCTACAAGGACATAAATTTTGTTTATATAGGCGCCCTCGTGGCAGCCATTTTTATTTACGTGTCCTTTGTGTCCCCGCCCCTTTTTGAGTCTCTTGAAAAGGTGATTTACGAGATTGAAATGCGTCTCGATACACCGCGCAATCCTGCAGAGAGCAAAGTAGCCTTAGTCAATATTGACGATAAGAGTATACGTGAGCTCGGACAGTGGCCTTGGCCAAGACATATCATAGCTGAAATGATTTCAATCTTGAAAAACAACGGGGCGAAGTTTATTGGCCTGGATGTGGTCTTTCGCGAAAGAGAGCAAAATCCGGGCGTCAAGGAGATAAAGAAACTTTACAGTGAAATCCAGGAAGCTGACAGTCGACAAGAAAAAAATGAGTGGATACTCTCTAGGTTGAAAGAGATTGAAAAACGCCTGGATGACGATAGGATGCTATCTGAAACAGTAAAGAATTCCGGAAACATAATCCTTCCGGTTGTTGGCGAATTTGGAAAATACGAGACCGAGTTGGTGATTCCTCCTGAATCATTTCTAAATAGGAGTATTTTGAGCAGGGATAGATTTAGTATTGGAGACTCCATATCTGTCAAGGAATTGATTACACCATTTTACGAGCTGTCAATAAGTGGTCGCGGTCTCGGGCACATAAATGTCTCCCCCAATAGAATAATGAGGGGCCAGGTCCACATACCGTTTATCAATTTCAGAGGACATATAATACCTTCTATGCCTCTGCGCCTGGCCCTTGACTATCTCAACAAGCACCCTGAGGGGGTAATAGTCAAGGGTAATGGGATTAAACTTGGAGAAGAAACCATCCCTACCAATAAGGGCGAGATGTTCATCAAATTTAAGGGGGGTGGTCGATCCTTTCCATACTATTCGTTTGTAGATATCTTGAAAGTGAAAAAGGTCCCCCCAGTATTTGATGACAAAATCGTCCTCATTGGCTTTACAGCCAAAGGGGGCGTTTCTGTTAACACCCCAGTAGACCCCTCCATGCCGCGTATAGAATTTATGGCCAATGTGATCGAGGATCTCCTCACGGGACGTTTTCTGAAACGCTCAAGTAGCATGATATATTTGGAGGCCGTTATTTTACTGTTGCTGGGATTAGCCTCCTCGTTTGTCCAGCCGCGTCTAGGATATCTAAACCGGACTGCAGTAACAGCCGGGCTTGTATTTTTTGTCTTTATAACCAGTGTCACCTTTTTTATGGCGCTTGATACATGGTTTAAGACCATTTATCTGATTCTCTGCCTGATAACGATCTACGCCATCATACTGGGAAAAGACCTTCTCTCCATGAGTAGGTCAGGTCTCTCCAAGGATGCAATAGAGGCAAACCGGATGCTCGGCATGAGCCTTCAGAAAGACGGGTTACTCGATCTGGCTTATGAGAAATTCAGAAAATGTCCCCTCGACGATGAAATGAGGGATATTATCTATAATCTGGGGCTGGATTACGAACGAAAAAGAATGATTAATAAGGCGATTTCCGTTTACGAGTATATCAATATGAAAGGCAACGGCTTTAGAGATCTCAATGAACGTATACCGAAATTAATGAGGGTAATCAGCTCCTTACCATTAGGTGCCTATCAAGTTAAAACGGAAGAGAAAATAGTTGTCTCAGATGACCTAGAGGTCAAGCCCACTGTTGGAAGATACGAGATACTCATGGAATTAGGCAAGGGGGCAATGGGTACCGTTTACAAAGCGAGGGATCCCAAAATTAATCGAGTCTTGGCTATAAAGACAATTCGTTTCTCTGATGAATTCGAGGAGAAGCAGCTTCAGGAGATAAAAGACCGCTTTTCTACGGAGGCTCACTTAGCGGGAAAACTCACACACCCCGGAATTGTCGCTATATTCGATGTGGGAGAGGACTATGATCTCACCTATATGGCCATGGAATTCTTGGACGGGGAGAATTTAGAGAAATATTGCAGAAAAGGATCACTGCTTCCAATCAGGAAATTATTGGATATGATAGCCGAAACAGCCGATGCCTTGGGATACGCGCACAACAATGGGGTAATCCATAGAGACATAAAGCCAGCAAATATAGTGCTTTTGAGAAACGGCAGGATAAAGGTCACTGATTTTGGTATAGCAAAGTCAGTATCTTCTTCAAAAACCAGAAGTGGAATTGTGCTGGGCACGCCAAACTATATGTCACCAGAGCAGATCAGGGGGGGGCGGATAGACGGCAGGTCAGATCTATTCTCACTTGGAGTTGTTTTCTTTCAGTTGCTAACCGGGGAATTGCCTTTCAGTGGAGAAAACCTGAACAACCTCTTTTACAGGATTACCCAGGTAAGGCATCCCTCACTCCGTAAGATAAATCCGAAAGTTATAAGACCTTGTGAACAGATAATTGATAAGCTCTTAGCCAAAAACCCAGATTATAGATTCCGGCGTGCGGGGGATCTTGCCCGGTATTTGAGGATTCTGGCTAGTAAGATAGACTCCTTAAGGGCTCAAAAGAACAAGTAACAAACTTTTACTAAAGACTACGGCAAAGAATTGAGAATTACAGCTGCTGCACTCTCGGATACAGGTCTTACAAGGGGAGGCAACGAAGATTACTTCTCGATAGACAACTCTACCAATTTATATATAGTGGCTGATGGTATGGGAGGCCACTTGGCTGGAGAGGTTGCAAGCAGGGTCGCCGTAGAGACAATAAAGAAAAACGTTAACCATTGGGTTACCAATGATAGTCCAGAGGACGAATTATTTGACTTCCCAGATAGGAGCTTGAGCAAAAGAGCCAATTATATACTAAGCAGTATAAAATTAGCCAATAGGCTTATACATGAGATGGCAAAAGAATTTGCTGAATACAAGGGGATGGGAACGACTGTCGGGGTGCTCGGGATACTGCCATCTATCGCAATTGCTGCTAACGTCGGTGACAGCAGGATCTATCTTATAAGAGGAGACACAATCGAGGTACTCTCAAAAGATCATAGCATGGTAACTGAACAGGTAGAGCTTGGACTGATCTCTAAGGAAGAAGCAGAGAATTCTCCGCTACGACATGTACTAACGAGGAACCTTGGGTCTCTGGATACAGTTGATGTGGACGTTTTCGAAATTGAACCCATGAATAACGACCGGTTCTTGCTTTGCACTGATGGGCTTACAGACCTCGTATCAGACGAGGAGATACTAACAGTTGTCAAAAATGGGGACGATCCCAAGCCTCTCTGTCAGCAACTCGTCTCTGAAGCCAACAAGAGGGGTGGCCACGATAACATCACTGTCTCCTTAATATTTGTCAAAAAGCAGCAAGATGTAAGCCAGGGGATCACGAGAAGGTTTTGGCATCTGTTTAAGGGAGAGTAGAAGGCTTTCTTTATTAACCACAAAAAGAGGCTAGTACTATGGCACGACTAATACTAGTATTCAATAAGAAGGTGATTAAGGACTATGCTTTTGAAAAAGAAGGCATGACCATCGGACGTAATCAAGAAAATGATATTGTCATTGATAATCTGGCAGTGTCCGGTTTTCATGCCAGGATAGACAAGACCGCAGATACCTATATCCTTACCGACTTGCAAAGTACAAACGGAACATTTGTCAATGATAAGAAGATAGTCTCTCATAGGTTGCAACACAAGGATAAGATAACTGTTGGCAAGCATATGCTCCTCTTCGCTATGTCCAAACAGGAACAGTCCAGAGCTGAGGAGGAAGGACTTGATAGGACTATGGTTCTTGACACGGCTAGACAGAAGGAACTCTTAGCCAAACAGGCTGAGGAAAAAGGTGTAGATATAGTGGTCACGAAAGAAAAAATCGGCGTCATAAGCTTCGTTGATGGTTCCGATCAAGGTGAAATCCAACTCAGCAAGAAGCTAACCAAGATAGGAAAAGCTGAAACCTCCGAAGTGAGGCTGGGTGGTCTTCTCATGCCCTCGACTGCAGCCACCATTAGCCGCAGACCAAATGGTTATGCTATTACATCAACGGGTGGGACGAAAGTGAAGGTAAATAATCAGGTAATAAAGGAGAGCTATTTCCTAAAGGATTTTGACATTATTGAAATAGGATCATACAAGTTCCAATTCTATACCCAAGAAAGGGAAGATGAGAAATGACGTGAACAGAAGAATTTGAGAAAGATACATTCACTTCATTTAGTGATTGCCATCCTCTTTTCCCCTCCCATTATTCGCAAGCCTCTGAAAAGCAGTCCAGTAAGTAACGCAAACGGTCCCATGAGCTTTCCATGCACGGCGGAAAAAGAGCTTAACAGCATTACTCCTCTTGTAGAGAAGAGAAGCAGGAGGCTCCACCTGGTCATCTTTGACAACGAGAGAGAAAGAAAAACCGAATGGATACGCTGGAATGGACAGAGGGATCTACGATTGACTGAAAGGGAAAATCATCGAGGCATAACCTCACTTCTGAGGTAGAGTCAATGACTTAAGTCTTTCGTCTATCATTCCCTTTAGACTTTTTTCCATCTGGTGTTTTGAAAAGGTTTTCTTGCAGTGGGTGCATTGATAGATAACGTTTGTAACCTCATCATGTATGAGATCATCTGAGAAATTTACCCTCCGGAAATGTACGGAAAAACTGTAGATGCGAATAAAGTTCTTGTTGCTACATTGATCACAAAGAAAGTAATCCCTGCTTACATCCATTAATGCCTCCAAAACTCGTCTTCCTATGGATTGTGCACACCCTGTTAGCAATGCTGGGCAGGGCCTCCGGGATGCCTGGAATTGAATGACTCTCTCACGCCGTCGTGTATGGCCAGGCTTTCTTTCAAACAGGGTAAGTCTTCTTATCCGATTTGGCCTCTTTTGTCAAAGAAAATATAGCTAGCTGTTCAACGCCTTTTTCGGCACCAGCACAAAAAATCCCTTCACGGCAATTAAGTTCTTGAATGATCGCTTCGCTTGTGTTAATAAAGGCAGAATTGCGGTTCTCAAAGACAAGATAAAAGCATAAGGAGGGAGAAATGGCAGCTTTAGTGGGTGGTTTGATTTCACTGGTGCTGGGTATTATAGGGATTATTATCTGGTGGGGATATTTCGTTAAGGCCTTAGCCGCTGGGATACCCGCTTTACTCATACTCGGTGGTGCCTTAGCCACCTATCTTGGCATTGAAGAATGGAGAGATAAGAGAAGTGCAGAGAAACTTGAAAAGGAACCTGATACCAGCAAGCTAAAGGAAGAGGTGAGAACTATTAAGAGAGAAGTAGAGGATCTTAAGAAAGAGGAAAAACAAGAATAAGTGCTCCCTCGTATATGATTGTACGGGATCAGTGAGAAACCCTATGTCTTGAAAATTTCCAGTTCATTGAAAAAGTAAGATATTTCAAATGCAGCACCTTCGGGACTATCTGACCCATGAACAACATTCTTTTCAATGTCCGTTGCATAATCACGCCTAATAGTGCCTTTAGCAGCCTCCCTATAGTCAGTAGCCCCCATTAACTGCCTATAGGCATCAATAACCCCCTTACCCTCCAAGACCATGACCACACACGGACCGGAGGACATAAAAGCCGTAAGGCCTTCATAAAACGACCTGCCAGCATGTACCTTATAAAAGCCCTTCGCCTGCTCTTTTGTCATCCAGATCATTTTTAAAGCTATAATATCCATACCTTCTCTTTCCAATCGCCTGATTATCTCACCTATAAGGCGTCTAGCCACTCCATCCGGCTTAATTATAGCCAATGTCCTTTCCATCGCAATTTCCTCCCGAGTAAATTGTACCAGTGCAAGGTGCGAGGGCTCGGAAAATTTCCTGTAGGCCAGTTTGCTCTGAGACCCAATATCTCATGAACATGGGATCAGTCAAGGAAAAACCAGAACTCCATGAGAGAGTCGTCCGAAATTGTCTTTGAGCGCATTCAAGTAGTATGGTATAGACCTTTCAGGATTTCGGGTTAGTAAGAAATCGATACTACCGAAGAGTTGTGGCAACGCATAACTTCTTAAGAGGCCAAGAAGGTATTGAATGGTGGAAGAAAAAAGAGAAATCATAGAAGTGGACGTACTCTTTGTAGGTGGGGGCGTAGCCTGTCTCAGTGGGGCCCTTCACCTCTCCAACCTAATAGGGGCACACAATAGGAAGGTTGAACAAGCAGGAAGAGGGGAGAGACTCAATGAAATAATGATCGCCCTGCTCGAAAAGGGAACTGACATAGGCTCACATAGCATTTCCGGGGCCATCATGGACCCTGTTGGGCTCAAAGAGCTTATCCCCGACTTTCGGCAAAAAGGTGCGCCACTCGAAAGTGAGGTTACCAAAGAGGAAGTGTGTCTCTTAACCGAGGAAGGTCGGGTTCAATCCCCATTAATACCCCCTCCGCTCAGCAATCATGGTAATTATATCGTTTCACTTTCAAAGCTGACCAACTGGCTTGGTAAGCTGGTTGAGGAGAATGGCGTTGATATCTTTCCCGGTTTCGCAGGAATGGAAATACTCTATGAGGGTAATACGGTCATTGGAGTGAGGACAGGCGACAAAGGAATAGACCCAGATGGCAACAAGAAAGGCAATTTTGAGCCAGGAATCGATTTACGCGCCAAGGTCACTGTGTTTGGAGAGGGCTCGAGAGGGAATCTAACCAAGGGCCTTATCAAGAAACTGAAATTGGACGAGGGAAAAAATCCACAGACGTATGTAATTGGGGTCAAGGAGGTATGGGAGCTTCCAGAGGGCAGGTACAATCCGGGAAGCGTAGTCCATACCATGGGCTACCCCCTCAAAAGCAACACGTATGGCGGGGGTTTTATCTATGGAATGAAAAACAACATGGTATCACTCGGCCTGTTAATCGGACTAGACTCCGAGGACCCATTCCTGGATCCCCATCTCGAATTTCAGAAATTCAAACTCCATCCCTTTGTTGCAGAGATATTAGAAGGTGGCAAGCTGATCCAGTATGGAGCAAAAACAGCGCCAGTGGGAGGATATTTCTCTATTCCAGGAATCGCATTTAGCGGAGGAGTCATTGTTGGAGATTCAGCCAGCCTCTTCATTAGCCAGAAGATCAAGGGCATACACATTGCCGTGAAATCGGGGATGCTTGCCGCTGAGACGATCTTAGAGGCGCTCTTAAAGCATGATTTCTCTGCCACCCAGCTCAAGAATTACCAAACGTCTCTCTATGAGAGTTACATAGGAAAGGAACTTTACAGGGTGCGAAACTTTCATCAGGCATTTCAGAGGGGCTTATGGGTAGGCCTCGTAAAGGCAGGGATCCAGTATATCTTGGGCGGCAGAATTTTGAAAGAGAGGCTCTCCACAAAGCCGGATTTCATCCATCAAAAAAAGGTAATTGATCTCTACAGCACCGATTCACCGACAGATGAGCAAAGGGGGCTCATCAAATTCGACGGAGAGAGGACCTTTGATAAGGCAACTGATGTGTACTATTCAGCAACCATCCATGAGGAACAACAGCCCGCACATCTCAAGATACCTGATCTCACAATCTGCTATAGCAAATGTAGGGAAGAATACCGGAACCCATGCACACGATTTTGTCCGACCGATGTCTATGAAATGGAAATCGATGAAGTGACGGGAGAGCCCACCATGAAATTAAACTTTTCCAACTGCGTCCACTGTAAGACATGCGACATAAAAGATCCCTACGAAAATATCATATGGGTGCCACCAGAAGGCGGAGGAGGTCCGAAGTACACAATAATGTAGAAACCCCATAGAACACACCATAACTTGAAACGCCTCATCCTAGAGGGACCACCTTAATCTAAGGTTTTTCTGAATCTCTTGACCGCGCATGTAAAGACAATTAATCCAATCACCGTCAATGCAAGAAGTTGAGGCCACAGTATTTCCAAGCCCACCCCTTTCAAGAATATGCCCCTGATAATGACCAGGAAGTACCTCAGGGGATTCAAATAGGTCAGCCATTGAACAACCAGCGGCATGTTGGCTATAGGGAAGACAAAGCCGCTCAGCATGAAGAAGGGAAGGATGAAGAAGAAGGTGGTCATCATGGCCTGCTGCTGCGTGGCGGAGATGGTAGATATGAACAGCCCAATACCCAGGGTGCTCAAAAGGAAAAGGCACGTGGCAGCAAACAGGAGGGACAGACTTCCCTGAAGTGGAATGGAGAACCAGAATATGGCGAAGACAGTGACCATGACCATTTGAGCCTGGGCGATCATGATATACGGAATGGTCTTACCGAGGATTAGTTCAACGGGCTTTAAGGGTGTGACGATTAGCTGCTCAATGGTACCAGCTTCCCTTTCCCTAATGATGGCCATTGAGGTAAACAGAAGGGAGATAAGCATGATCAGAAAGGCCACAATACCTGGCACGTAAAAGTTCCGGCTATCAAGGTTGGGGTTGTACCACGTCCTTATTCGAGCATCTATCTTCCCATAGTCGATCTTTTCAGGGTAAAGCTCCCTGATTAGATTGCGATTGAATCTATCCAGGACCAATGAGCTGTATGCGATCCTGACAGATGCCATATTGCTCATGCTTCCATCTGCCAGAATCTGTATTGGGGACGAATCCCCTCTCCTAATGTGTTCAGTAAAATCCGGTCCAATCTTGACAGCAAGATCAACCTCTCTCCTCACTAGCATCTCCTCCAGTTCGGTGGAGTTCCCTGCGTAATGGGTGATTCGGAATGTCCTGTTGGCATCAAGCGCATCCTTCAACATGCGGCTCTCCCGCGTCCGCGATTGGTCAAGAATAGCAACCCTTATGTCCCGTACATCTGTGCTGACCACATAGCCGAAAACGAGCAATTGAATGAGCGGCGCGATGACGAGCAGGTGCCTGTTCTTCCTGTCCCTGAAAAGCTGGATGAATTCCTTCCGCACAAACTCCCTGACCCTGAGCCAGTTCACCTCACATACCCTCTCTCTTTAACATTGCAAAGGTCATAGTTGAAAGGGCCATAAACATTGCAACAAGCACAAGATAGCTCGGCCATAGGTGACTAAGGCCAAGGTTTCGTAAATACAATCCATTCAATATATCTATGAAATAGGTGGCCGGGACAATATAGGCAGCTATCTGAAGGACCTTGGGCATGTTACCAATGGGAAATACGAAATTCGAAAGAAGCAGAGAAGGTAGATAGGTAATAATTATGGCAAGCTGATTGGCTACGAGTTGCGATTTGGTGATAACGGAAATCAGCAGGCCTAGGCTGAGGGCTACTGACAGATAGATGATGGAAGCAAGGACCATCAACCAGAAGTTCGATTTCATCACAACGCCAAAGAGCACCTGTCCCATAAAGATGGCCACAAGCACATCTGTGAGCCCAATAAAGAAGTAGGGAATGGCCTTACCTAACAAAAATTCCCCTCCTCGTATGGGCAGAGAGCGAACCGTTTCCATGGTCCCATTTTCATACTCACGGGCAATCACTAGGGAGGTCAATATGGCTCCGACGATCATGATAATAATGGCAATAATGCCGGGGAGGATGAAGTTGCGGCTCTCCAGCTCCTCGTTGAACCAGACCCGTATTCGTCCATCAACTGGGGGCTTTATCTCCTCCCTTCCCTTTCGATTAAGAAAATCAAGTAGACGATCACGGTTGTACTCTTCGACAAACGACGTGATGTAGCCTCTTGATAGACCAGCAAAGTTGGGGTCGCTCCCGTCGAGCAGGACCTGTATCGGGGCCTCACGGTCTGCGTTGATATCCTTGGTCCACCCCGGAGGAATCGTTATGGCCATAGTCGCCCAGCCTTGGTCCAAGTACCTTGTTACAGCATGCGTATGCGGGAGATGATGGATGACGTCAAAATAGGAAGAGGCATCGAGCTTCAGAATGAAGTCCCTGCTTAATTGGGTCTTATCATGATCGACTACCACCGTCTTGACATTGTCCACATCAAGACTCAGGGCGTAGCCGAACAGGAAAATCAGAAGTAGAGGGATAAAAAAGGCCAGATACAGGCTCCTGAGGTCCCTCATCAGGTGGTAAAACTCCTTGCGGGCAACGGCCTTGACACTTACCAGCCTCAATTATACTAACCTCCTCATTACTGCCTGCCCTCCTCCACGAGGCACTCATTCATTTCTCGGGGCCATCAATCGGATAAACACCTCATTGAGATCAGCATCAGGGCGGTCGGGAAATACCTCACCGATGATCTTTGATGGACTACCAGTAGCTACTATGCTTCCCTCATTGATCATGACAATTCGCTCACAGTTGTGGGCCTCATCCATATAGTGGGTGGTCACAAAAACGGTCACCCCTGACCGTGCCAGGTGATCGATGAATTCCCAGAAGTGTCGCCTGGTGATGGGATCTACGCCAGAGGTGGGTTCGTCCAGAAAGACGATTTCCGGCCGGTGAAGCAAAGCGCAGCCAAGGGCTAGGCGCTGGCGCCATCCAGGAGGCAACTCCCTCGCGAGGCGATGTCGGACATCCTGTAATCGGGTCATCTCAAAGACCCATTTAATCCGATCATCCCACTCCTCTAATGGAACGCTATAGACCCCCAGGTAAAATCGGATATTCTCAAAAGGGGTCATGTCTTCGTAAAGGGAGAATCTCTGGGACATATACCCTATGGAACCCTTGATTTCCTCAGCGTCGGTAAAAATATCATGACCTGCAACCACGCCATGACCGGAGGTGGGCGTTATGATACCGCAGAGCATTCGGATGGTTGTCGATTTTCCTGCGCCGTTTGGGCCTAGGAAGCCAAAGATCTCGCCTTTCTTGACGGAAAAGGAGATCTTGTCTACAGCCACAAACCGCCCGAACTTCTTTTCCAGGTCTTCCACATAAATGACATCAGTGCCTGAAGTGGTCATGGGTGAGCCCTTCGTCCACTTTTCTAATACGGGAGATCATCGCCTCTTCCAGGCTGGGGAAGGAGGACTGAATCGCATCCGGGGTTGCCGTCTCAAAGATCCGGGATCGGTGCATGAGCGCGAGCTGATCGCATCTCTCCCCCTCATCCAGGTAGGCCGTTGATATCAGGATGGTCATGCCTCCCCTCCTCATCTGGGTGAGGAGATCCCAAAACTCCTGACGGGATACAGGATCAACTCCGTTAGTGGGTTCGTCAAGAATGAGGACTTTTGGTTGATGGGCCAGAACGCAGGCCAATCCAAGCTTCTGCTTCATACCGCCGGAAAGGTCACCAGCCAGTCTATCAATGAAGGGGAGAAGGTTGGAAAACCCGAGATAACGCTCGCTCCTTTTCCTTCTCTCAGCGCCAAAAATGCCGAATATATCCATGAAGAAGTCCAGGTTTTCACCAACGGTAAGATCTTGGTAGAGTCCGAACGCTTGTGGCATATATCCCATGAGGTATTTTATCCTTTGCCTTTGAGAGACAACATCTAGGCCGTCTATAAGGATTCTACCTGAGGTTGGCCTGATCATAGTAGCCACCATCCGAAGTAGTGTTGATTTTCCTGCCCCATCAGAACCTACGAGTCCAAATATAGTACCCTCGGTCACCGGAAATGATGCCTCGTTGACCGCCTCTATTTGACCAAAACTCTTGGAAACCTTATCTATTTGAATAAAAGGGCTTTCCGAGCAGGAGAGCTTTGGTGTTGGGCTCTTATCGGAACCATGCATCGGCAGGCATTCCTGATTTCAATTCCAGGTCTGGGTTTGGGATGGAGACCTTGACAAGGTAAACAAGTTTTACCCTCTCTTTATGGGTCTGGATTATCTTTGGTGTGAACTCCCCTTCAGGAGATATGAATGACACCTTCCCGATATAGACCTTGTCTGGAAAGGTATCCACCCTGGCTTCAACCCTCTGGCTTGGTTTGATTTTCCCGATTTCCGTCTCGTCAACAAATATCTTGAGCTCCACGGTTGAAAGATCTGATAGAGTCATAACCTCCCGGCCAGGTAAAACAACCTCCCCGGGCTCCATATTTCTGGTGGTTATTATCCCCTTGAAAGGAGCGCGCAACTGGGTATAAGTGAGGTAAATTTTTGCAAGTTCTACTGCTGATCTCGCAGCCTTAACCTGGGCGCTAGCTGTCTCAACTTCCTTTTCTGCTGTGTCTATCTTCATCAAATTACTTTTCGCCTGCTTAAGTAGAGCCTTCCCCTCGGCAACTCGAGCACGTGCAGTCTGAATAGTCTCTTTCCTCACCCCCTCTTCTAACATAGCAAGGGTTTCCCTGGCCTTCTCAAAGTCCTTTAAAGCGGTCTCGTAGCGCAGTTTTACGGCATCCCATTCCTTTTCCGAAACAGTTCCCTTTTGAAAGAGTTTCTCGTACCTAGCCTTGTTCTTCCTTGACTCTTCCATAATGTCTTTAGAGGTCAAAAAGGCTAATCTCGCCCGTTCTATATCCTGTTCTCGATAGCCGGCCTCCAGCTCTTTCAGTTCTGCCTGGAGCACCTTTACACCTGCCTCTGCCCTTGCAACCTCATCGGGAAGAGTTTTCTTGTTGACCTCCAAGACCATCTCGGCTCTCTGCAGACTTTTTACAGCCCTCTCCAAATTTGCCTTCGCCTGCTCATGCCTGGCCTCATATTCTGACTGGTCAAGTGCTGCCAGGATCCGATCCTTTTCAACAAACTCTCCCTCATCTACGAGCACATCAACAATTCGGCCGCTTACCTGAAAGGCCAGTTCAGCATGCTTTGCCTCAATAGTCCCGGAGTAGTACAACTCCCTTAGTTGAACATCCCGTTGCCCAAGGTACACCAAAATACCCACACCAAAAAGCAGGAAAAAGAAGGCTATTATGACAATCCTTTTCTTCAAGCCGATCCCTCAACAAAGTTAGTTTTATACCATTTCACACAGGTAATATCCAATGCGAAACATCCCAAACAAGGCCCGAAAGCACTTTCAGAGACTAGGGTATTCTGAAGAAGCACCGAGGCACTCATTATACCCTCTGGGTGGATGCCTTTACCATAGAGGCGAAAAACAAGACGCCAAGATGATCTATACAGGCCTCCCTGGATATCATCGCCTCATTTGCGTCCTTAAAGAAGTCCTGGTAGTTGTGAAAGAGGAATTCAGAGAGGGAAATGAGCATCCCGGCGCACGGGCAGTAGGGTTTTTTGAGGACTGCCGTAAGGCACTGCCCTCTGGCAAGAGGATAGGGCATCTAGGAAGTGATAGTGCCCTCTACAAAGCAGGTCTGATCAACTGTTGTAGGGAAAACCATATTATCTTTACCATCAGGGCGGATCAGGATAGTGCTATAAAGAAGGCGATAGAAGGTATACCTGACGGGTGGTGGAGGCCAGAGATGGCATAGACTGCATGGCTGGCTCGCTTCAGTTCCATGCGGTACATATGGCACATTTACCTCTGCCTTGGGCAGGAGAACTTTTCGTCCCTGTTTACAAAACGGGGCATTGAAGTTCTGGATTTGCATAAAAATGGGCGAGTATGTCTAAAATCCGAGGACTATGGGTTCAAAGGGAAGGATCTGGGGCTCTACTTCTGTCTGAAAGTGTTCAATAGCTCGTCCTCTTTTAAAAAACCTCAAACAGAGGGGACAAAGGGGTATTAGACGTTCGATAGGCAATTTTGAATAATAATATCTAAATTTATTTTATGTATAAATAAATTATATTTCTTGATTATCATATTGACTCTTTTATTTGTATTTGATTCTGAATTATGTTAAGTGAGCACTTTGGTGATTATTAAAAAAGGAAGAAGACTTAGTCTGTCCAAGAACAGTTGTACCTTCTTTTCCGATGACTCGATGATGCTTTAGAAATATCCAAACAGATTGAAGCAACGAGAGAAGGTCTGGCTGTGGATAAGAGCGAAGAGGGTAGCATTATGCCTAGAACCAATTTCTATTTGATGGAAGATCTGGAGGAGGCAATTCGATTGGAGATCAAGACTGACCCAGAAGCGGTTCGAACACAGGCCCTCTGGTGTGGCCTAAAGCCTGGGCTCCGGGTGCTTGATGCAGGATGTGGAACGGGCAAGGTAACCTCAACACTCTGTGATATGATCCAGCCACGTGGCAGCATAGTAGGAGTTGATTATTCAGAGGAGAGGATTCATTTTGCTAAACAGCACTACAGCCAGGTAGCGGGAATTGATTTTCAAATCTATGATCTGAGGGATCCTCTGGACGATTTGGGCCTCTTTGATCTCATATGGGTCCGATTTCTCCTGGAGTTCTACCGTCTGGAAAGTCCTGATATTGTAAGAAACCTGGCGGCCTGTCTGAAACCGGGTGGCTGTCTCTGTTTAATTGACCTTGACAGCAACAGCCTCAACCACTACGAACTACCTCCTAAGATAGAAAATATCTTTTTTGAGGTTATGAGCACGCTGCAACAGGAGTACAACTTTGATCCCTACTCTGGTCGAAAACTGTATGCCTATTTATATGATCTAGGTTTTGAAAATATCCAGGTACAGCTTATGGCACACCATTTGATCTATGGAGAGATAAGGGAGGAAGATATTTTCAATTGGATCAAAAAGATGGAGATAGTTTGCTCGAAGCTCGGGGAGTTATTTGGAGACTACCCTGGCGGTCAGGATGCCTTTTTTGCCGACTGTACCAAGTTCTTCCTTGACCAGAGACGGTTTACCTACACCCCCTTGATCCTTTGCAAGGGTATGAAGCCCCTGTCGCCTTGAGCCGCTGAAAGGGGAAGATCCTTTAGAGGTTTGAATCCGAAGGCCTCAAGCTTCTCCTTCTTCCCCCGCATTTCCTGCACACCCAAATTCTTAATCGCATGATGGAAAGGGTGTCCGACAAGGTCATTCCAGGTATCCCTGCTCATAATGATGGGGAACTCCTGGAAAAGTCTAGTGAGTTCCTGAAGGCGGGCAGCTGTGTTGACCGTGTCTCCGACGGCCGTATATTCAATCTTGGTTTGAGATCCTATGTTACCGAGAATAGCCCTGCCCGTGTGGAGCCCAATCCCGAGCTCAACGGGTTTTCCCCCTAAAATGAACGTCCTGGACATCTCCAGGATCTTACATGCCGCATTAAATGCCAAGACCGTATGATGCTCGAATGGTTCAGGGGCTCCATAGATGGCCAAAAATCCATCCCCTGTATATTTGTTAATGTGTCCATTTTCTTCGCTGACCAGAACGGAGCACCTCTCAAAGTAATCATTCAAAAAGGAAACCACGTCCCTGGCGTCCATAGCCTCGGAACTGGCGGTAAAATCCCTGATATCTAAAAACAGGGCAGTAATTGAAGCCTCCTCGCCCCGAAAAAGACTAGTTTCACCGGAATCCACATACTGCTTAATAACGGGTGGAGGCACGTATTTTTCAAATAACTTTCTGAGATTCTGCTCGCGCTCTCTACTTTCCTGGATTGTCTGGTAGGAGATAGCATTGTGGATACTAATAGCAATCTGAGGCGCTATACCCATCAGAAGAGACATGTCGCTCTGAGTAAGGGGCTTCTTAGATTTGGGGTTGTCAACGAACAATATTCCCAATGATTCCCCTTCATAAACAATAGGCACACAGATAAAGGATTGAGTACCAATCCTTTGTACAAATTCCAGGGTCCTTCTAGAGAGGTCTGTTTCAATCTCACCTATATCGTTTACCAAAAAAGGGGTTTGTTGTTTAAAGGCTAGCACAGCCACTCCCCGAGAGCGAGGACGGTCTAGATGGAAATCTGTATTTCTGAGAAGTCCTTCGACTTCGGGATTGTATCCATAGCCAGTGTTGTAAATAAGGAGGGTCTTTTCCTTGTTGGCAAGCCAGATCCCACCGCGATCAAAATCCAGGTGTTTTGCCATGACATCCGTTACACATTTTAGGAGCATCTCGATGTTCAAAAGCTTCGAGGTAGCCTGACCGATCTCCTTGATAAGCTGTGCATCGTTGTAGCGTAAATTGATTTCCTCCAAAAGGTCCTTGGCTGCATCGCCCTGGGTTTCAACGGTTTTGGCTAGGTCCTTTTTTTCAAGACGCTCTGCATAAAAGGAAACCATCATGGTGAGGAAGGCACACAGGAGGACGAATAGAACCCAGGTCATGATCGGTAATGCAAAGTAGAGAGCCAGACAGGCCAAAATGCTGACTAGAAGAGAATAATTTCGTATACGTTTCCAGATAAGAGAAGGGGTCTCCTCCCAAGTAATGATGTAACGACAACAGTTGTCACCCTTGTGGAAACATGAAGGATGTTCGATGTCGGCCAACCTTTTAGTGAACAATTTTCCCGCAGATTCAAAAGAACCAAGCCGGTTCTCGCACTGATAGGGCTTTTCATCAACTCCCGGTTTAGGGGTCGAGACAATTTCAACCTTGTTAGATCCAACTTTCTTTACTTTGACATCAGCTCCGCGACTCATGACGGGATAAATCCTTTCCATTAAGAGATAGAGAGAAGTCAAGCTCATTAAGCCCAATAAGTATTGTCTAAAAGCACCCATCGCCCCAGATGATACTGCATAGCGCCCTGCCTCCCGGGCGATATTTGGATTACCTGTCTTTTTAACCAAGATTTCGTGGAAACGATCAGCTTGGCACTGAGTGAACCAGTGACCTTGATCCTCTACCTCATATCTCGTCATTCCTGCATATTTTAGGACAGAATCAATGTCCGCATCAGGATAATACTTGTTAAGAAACTCTACGAAGATCTTTATAATTCTACTATTATACAGGGGCTCATCCATGTTATTATTCAACTTAGGCGAGTCCATTGATTATCCCTTAAAGAGGGAATATCTCTAAGTGCATATTAATTATGAAATATTAAAATTTATTATACAAACAGATTATTCAATATGTCAATTAAGTTATTTGTTAGTTTAATTCTTATTTCGAGAAAAATGAATCGTCTGATAATAATTCTATGCCTTTAGTCGAATGTTATTCCTATTTTTGTTCTATTTCTTTGACTTGTTGGGATAGCACTGTGCTTTGTGTTAGGCCTAAGCGCTTTTTCATAAGGTGAGCTTGATACAGACACATTAGTAGCGAAAGAATACAAGGGGAAGTGCAAACGATAGAAATCAACGAGCAGATGAACGAAGAGGCCGGACTAGTTCGGTAGAGTATTACTGAAGTGATAACTTATTCTAAATTTTCGCTGCAAAAATTCCGTAAATTCCCTAATGAGGCGGGCGTCGTAGATCCATAGCAGATATTTTTTTGTTTCAAAGGGGACACTCTTGGTCTGTAGATAGTCAGATGGATAAATCAGGACAGGGACACTTTCTCTTTGATAGAAACCGGTCAACTGGTTAATGGCAGTGCAGAGTATATCCCAGGGAAGAGCGTCTGAGTCCGTTATCAGAATCTTGATGCAGTTTAAAAGTTCAGAGAGATTGATTCCCAGGTTTGATTGATTAACAATTAGAACAGCACGTAGCTTGCCATAATGGGTAAGTGAATATGCAGTCCATCTCCGCATAAAACCAAGCCCACTATAGAGATCCTCTAGAGATTCATCGCTTGAATTCTTATGTCCCAGGCGCAAGATATCCAATAGAAGACCTCCTGAGTAATGGTTATAGAACCGACTCAAGTTAGCTAGATCGACCGTAGAGCATTCCTGAAGCAGCCATCCCTCCGGAAGCCCAGGCCCCATGGAAAGAGTGGGATACGTGAGATATGAGAACGCATCCAAAGACGAACCCCTGGGGTTCTTCAGGGCTCTGGCAAAACCACCGAAAACTCGATCCGGGAACTTATTCTCGGGGCGAAAATAAGAGAACACATAATCTATTTTTGCAGAGGGCAGGCGATATAGATCATTCAGATAATGCAGTATTTCCATTAACACCATGAAACCAGAACGCTTAAAATCTGCAGTCCTGGCTGCATGCTGGTGAACCAGCCAGGCTCTCTCATAGGCCCTTACCATGGAGATGTGGCCATAAATCCGCCCGTTCTTTTCGTAGGTAAAATGCCTTGCAATCTCAGGGCTCTCCTGATAAAGCCTTCGATAAGTCTCTTTAAATTCCTCCCGATGGGACTGGATAAGACGATACTTCTTAGGGTAGATAAAGCCCGTGTCGAAAAAGAATTCCCACAGCTCATCCATATCGACCTCACTGGAAATATAGGCATGGGGATCCAGGGCCTTGGTTAGTATGTGGGTCAGACGGCTGTAAGTACTCATATCCATGTCCAGAATGGCAAGGCCACAGCGGATACTTGCTTCCTCTGCCTCTAAGCGGTAGATGACTTGAGCAGAGCACTTCAAACTTGAGGTACTCGCGAAATCGATTGTTAACTCGGGCAGGATCATACCAGGCAGCAGAACTCCTTCATCTGCCTTCTCATAAACCGAAAACCCCGAAGTGGAGATATCACAAACCTCCAGTTGGACTCTCTTTCTTGAGAGAGGATGATCGAAGATGAGAGTAGGAGATGGTACTAAGTGCTGGCGTGGGTTGCGGAACTGGCTCCGCTTGAAGCGGTTGATGTGTCTATCCAGGGGAGCCAGCACAATCTCCCTTTCCTGAAGTTTGCCCTGCTCGCGAATACACCGGCAAATGCCAGAAAATAGAATCTGTTGACCGTGGCGTAAACAAATGACGACCCGCGCATCTGGGTTCAACCAGTGGAACGAAGATGATGGCTCAGGCCTGACCCTAATACGGAGCCCAACAGGGCTATAGTCCACTAATTTGCCTTTTGCCTGGAAACCGCTTTGCACCAATTCGACGACGACTTCCTGGCAGGCATACCGCCTCGCCTGCCGGTGGCCTATAGCATAGCTTGTAAGTGGTAATTCAACCGTAAGACCGTTTTTGTCTATCTTGTGTAATACGGCTGG
>JGI24422J19971_10000174_pt1 | contig 31946 bp, 29 predicted proteins | sample DeeMarSWOR152_54_FD_19971 | JGI IMG/M metagenome (IMG submission 19971) | reverse complement strand
CGGTACGAAGACGAAGAGCCCCCAGAAACCATAGATGACAGAGGGAATCCCAGCGAGCAGTTCCGTTACCTGCTTAAGAAACGACGAAACAATTCCCTCCCTATGGTACTCACCGATGAATATCCCGATAGCCAGGGAAAAAGGGAGACAGATGAGCAAGGCGAGAAAAGATGTCAAAAGTGTCCCTATAAGAAACACGAGCGCCCCGAATCTGCCTGAAACGGGATCCCATGTCTTGCTGAAGAAAAAGGTAAAGCCGAATGCTTTGAGAGAGGGGAATGAGTGAATAGCGAGGCTCAGCATGATAGCCAGAACCACGATCACCAATAAAAGTGCAGAGATCACCAGGGCCTTCTGGAAGGCGGCATGTGCCACTGGGCTTGGCACTCGCAGCAACCGCTTCGGATTATTGAAAGACGCGTTCGCCATCGTACGTGATCGATGTGATGATCTTCTCAGCCCTCTCACTAGCTTCTTGAGGGAGGGTCCCGTAATGCAGAGGCTCGGTATATCTCTGAGCTTCATGCGTCATCCACCAGAGGAGCTTCGCTAATTCTACTGCCTTTTGTAATGGTCTTTTCCCATAGGCCTGTTCCCGGTAGACCAGTATCCACGTAAAGCTGCTGATAGGATATCCTTCAGGGGTATCGGAATTTGTGAGAGAAACCCTTGTATCCATTGGAAGAGGTATGGCCGCCGCTTTGCTCGTTGATGCGGTACTCGGTTTGATAAATTCACCATACTTGTTCAGTAAGCGAGCCACGGGCAACCCATTGAGCAGGGCGTATCCAAGCTCAGTGTATCCCACAGTGCCCGGCAGGTGCCTAATAAGCCCTGTTACGCCGGGGTTTCCCTTTGCGCCGAGCCCAATTGGCCAGTTAACCGCTTTGCCCCTTCCGACCTTAGTATCCCATTCTTTGCTCACCCTCGTTAGGTAGTCGGTAAATACGAAGGTAGTGCCACTTCCATCTGACCTCCTTATGACCATGATATCGATTTCGGGCAGCCTTATGCCGGGGTTGATTTCCTCAATGCTTTGATCGTTCCAACGTTTTATCTTCCCGAGGAAAATGTCGGCCACCAAGTTGGGCGTGAACCTTAGGCCGGGCTTCCCTGGTAGATTATACGTGAGCACCACTGCTCCAATGCAGATTGGTATGTGGAGAATTGTTGCCGGCGACTTAGAGAGGGCTTCATCGCTCATGAAGGCATCTGAACCACCGAAGTCCACTGTTCGGTTGATGAGCTGTCTGATACCTCCTCCTGAGCCAATGGGCTGGTAGTTCACCTTTGTACCAGTTTCCTTCCAGTAGGAGTAGAACATCTTTGAGTAGAGAGGATAAGGGAAGGTTGCTCCCGCCCCGAGCAACTCCATTCCACCTGCTCCTGGGGGGGCGGGCAAAACCAACAGAGCGAGGACGAATGAAATAAGAACCAGTTTCCTCATCGTCTCTATTGAGCCATTCCCCTCATTTCTCCTTGTCGTGCTCCCCGATTAGGGGGCATAAGTCCGGAGAGCTGTTTCGCCACCAGAAAGACGCCTCCTGCGAGTGTCACCATCGCCTGACTGGCCAACCCATCCCTTATCACTGCCCTAAGACCGGACTGAACTTCCGCTTCGGTTAATGTGTCTTTAACGGCAGATGTCATGGTGTGACCTTACTGGATAGGGAAGATCCCCGCGCCGTGGGCGGTGGGCTTCACTGCTCACCGAAAATTCCCTTCAAGACGTTGAGAGAACCATACACAACAACCTTGTCGCCATCTTGTATTGTTTCCATGGGCTTTGGAATGGGAATCCAATTTTTGCCTCGTTCGATACCCAAAACCAATATCTCTTTTTCGGTTAGTTTTTGCTCTGCGATCGAACTGCCAATAATGGGCGATTTCTCAGTTATCATTACCCGCACAAGGCCGTATCCTTCAATGAAGTGCAACAGCTCCTCTGTTACACCTTCCTCAAAGACGTGCGATTGGACAAACCTGTCTTCAATGAAACTCTCCCATCTTCGTATAAGCCCCTTGTGTGTTACGATCTTGTAGATTAAAAATATGCCTGCAAGAAGGATCATAACGTTGAGGGAAAGCTGATATCCTTTGGTGGTGACAAGCGAGGATGTGGCCGTTACAATAACCGTAACAATCCCTGCATTACCAAGTATCATCAACCAGGTAATAATCCGCCTCCTCTTGGGATTGCTAATGACAGATTCCGCCTCTCTTGTGGTAAATCCCGTTCCTGAGAAAGCGGAGAGCGCCTGAAACTTGGCCCTCTTCTCATCCATGCCTGTCATCATCAATGCGATAGCGGCAGCCCTTATTACGAGAAAGGAGATCAAGATCACAAACAAAGTGGGCAGTAAAAAGTATAAACCACTCATAGCAGCTACCTCCTATAACCATCTTTTTCGCCTGAAATACAGGACCATCCCAAAAGCTATGATGCCCATTACAATCAAGGCTGCGCCGTAGCCCCAGTGCCACTCCAGCTCCGGGATATACTTGAAGTTCATGCCGTAGACGCCCGCGATAAAGGTGAGGGGAATGAATATGGTGGCAATGATGGTGAGCACCTTCATCACCTCGTTCATTCTATTGCTTATACTTGACAGATAGATATCAAGCATCCCCGAGACCATATCCCTGAATGTCTCTATGGTATCGATCACCTGAATGGTGTGATCGTAGACATCCCTGAGATAGATGCCTGTGGATTCATCAATGAGGGATGATTCTCCCCTCTCCAGAACACTGATTACCTCCCGTAGTGGCCAGATCGACTTGCGCAAAAATATCAACTCCCTCTTTAAGGTGTGAATGGTCTGTAAGGTTCCCGGCGTTGGGTTGGCGATAAGCTCTTCTTCCATATCTTCTATCCGTTCTCCGAGTTTCTCCAGGATGACGAAATAGTGATCAACGATGGTGTCTAGCAAGGCGTATGCTAGGTAGTCAGCCTTCATCCTTCGAATACGGCCCTTTCCCCTCCTAATTCGCTCTCTGACGGGATCAAATAAATCCCCCTCTCGCTCCTGGAAGGTGATCACGAAATTCGAGCCGAGAATCAGGCTGACCTGCTCCGCCCTTATCTCAGTGTCCTTGTCATCATAGTAAATCATCTTTACTACCACAAAGAGGTAGTCTTCGAAATCCTCCATTTTCGGACGCTGTCCTGTGTTCATGATGTCCTCTAAGATGAGCGGGTGGATACCGAAATGCGTTCCGATTTTCTCCATGATCTCCGCCTCGTGAATGCCATCAATATTAATCCAGGTAACGGTGGGTTTATCTTTAAAGGGAAAGCATTCCTCAACCGTTTCTACCTCTTTCTCCTGAAATTGGGCCTCACCATAGTCAATGATGGTGACCTTTGCCCTTTCAACCTTCTCCTCTCCAATGTGGATGAGGGTTCCCGGTGGAAGCCCGACCTTGTTTGAGGCCCTTCTGAATAATTTGAGCATATCCTCTCACCTCCTATTGCGAGCGGCCTACTCGTATAAGCCTATCTTTTATTGGTCTATGTGTACGTTTTCTGTTACCGGAAACATATCATCAGGAACCACTGCTTCCGCTTTCCCTCAACTCATTGGCGAACCACACCACGCGCTGGGGAAAGGGAATCTCGATGCCCTCTTTCTCCAGCGCCTGTTTTATCTTCCACAGAAGCTCCATCTTCACCCCAAAACACTCCGTAGCTGGGGCCCAGATCCTCGCCACGATATTCACAGAGTTGTCCCCGAGGCTGTCAACAAAGACCATGGGCGCCGGATTTATGAGGATGAGAGGGTGCTCTTCGATGAGGAAAAGCTCTGATATCAGGTTCCCTATGACGCTCTGGCTGGCAAAGCCTATGGCCAGACCGGCGATACCTCCCGCAACCAGCAACCCCGAGAGTCTTACCCCGAGCAGCGGGAGAATTATAATCAAAGCAACAATAAAGATACTGTACGAGGTAACCTTCACGAGGACCTCGAGGTTTTTACCGTCTTTTTGAATGGAAAGAGAAATTCCTTCCTGTGCAATACTCAACGGAACAGTATAGGTGCCAAACATCAGGTCTTCCTTTCTCGGCCTCTCAGGCTCAGGCCGACCCTTACGCCTGTACGACAGTTTCAAGATAGAAATTGCGTCAACCGGTATTCTGATAACTGAGGAATAACACTATTAAATGATTTGAAAGGTCACTTTTTTATTCTGGCATAAGCACGCGATATGTCAAGAGATATATTACTCTTATGAATTACAATCTCTTTAGTGGGTGTATTATATTTTGCTGGGGGAACGAAGGCAGAATGAAAGATTCTTAGCGGATTGAACCACAACCCAGAAGTCCCTTACAACGAGTGGGCATGCCATTAGAAAGGCCACATTATTGGTATGAGTAACACCGCCAGTGCCAAGAATACCAGATTCAGGGGGCCGCCTGCACGAGTGTAATCAGAAAACCGGTACCCGCCGGGCGCATAAACCATGGTATTTGTCTGATATCCGATTGGTGTTGCAAAGCTTGTTGATGCAGCAAAGGTAATTGCCACCAGAAATGGGCGAGGATTCACACTCATGGATGCTGCAAGGGACAGCGCAATGGGAGAAAGGATAACAGCGGATGCGTTATTTGACATTACCTCGGTAAGTATTGCAGTGGTCAAATAGAGGGCCGCCAGAATAGCGAGGGGGCCAAAGGCGGCAAATGGTTCCAATACCGAATGTGCCAGCCAGCGGGCAGCACCGCTCTGCTCCAAAGCCAGCCCCAGGGGAATTATCCCGCCAAGCATGAAAACAACTTTCCAATCAACTGCCTGGTAAGCCTCTTCGATGGTAAGGCAGCGGCCCAGTACCATGCCAACCGCCCCGATGAGCGCAGCAACTAGTACGGGAACTACCTTTAAGGCAGTCAGAGTAAGTACCGCAAGGAACACGAGCAGTGCAATAATGGCTCGATCTTTGCGAAAGAACAGTTCGGTTAACTCGTTCGTTACCACTACATCGCTGGATTCGAGAAGGCGCGGGACCTCATCTTTATTTACCTGCAAGAGCAAGGTGTCTCCACTGTCAAGACGAATGTTTGTTAAACGATCTCTCAGGATCTTGCCACGCCTCTGCACGGCAAGAATCATGGATCTAAACCGGCGTAGAAAGCTGGATGTCTGCAAGGTGCGTCCAACCAGGTTTGATTGTGGCGGTATCAGGACCTCGATCAGGTGTACCTTGTCAGAGCTCAGTCCTTGATCATCCATGGTAACATTGGTCTGAATGCCCAAGCCCAACGATTCCTTCATGCTCAGAAGCTTGTCCACGTTGCCGTGTATTAAGAGGGTATCCCCCTCCCTGATCCTGGTTCTCGAGGGTCGCGATACAGCCTTATCACCACGCAGGATTTTAATAAGGTTCACTTTTGCATCCCGGAAGCCTTTCCTTTTGTCCCACGTTGTACCAATTATAGAAGACTTTTCTGCCACCCTCAATTCTGCCAGATAGTCGGAAAGCCGATATTTGTCTACCTGTTGCGTTGCAACCTTACGTCTTGGTAACAACCGGTGTCCAATCATAATGAGGTAAATAATGCCGGCAAGGGACATTACAAACCCCAGAGGGGCGAATTCAAAGAGGCCAAAAGGTCTCATGCCCTGGGATACTGCGATAGAGCTGACGAGGATGTTGGTGGAGGTACCGATTAATGTGCATACCCCGCCAAACTGGCTTGCAAAGGATAGTGGCATCAGCACGCGGGCAGCAGAAATTTTCCGGTTCATGGCAAGCACCGTTGCAACGGGAATGAAGATGGCCACTGTTGCAGTGTTGACGATAAAGGCAGATAACGCGGCTATAGTAATGCATAAGACCAAAATCAACCGTGATTCGCCTTTTCCCGCCAGTGTATTTAAGTGATGCGATAGCCATTGAACCAGGCCGGTGCGTACTAAACCGGCACTCAGAATGAACATGGCCGCAACAGTTGCAGTAGCTGGATTCGCAAAGCCGTACAGTGCCTGATGCGGAGCGATGAGGCCCAGCACAATCAGGATGACAAGTATGCAAAGGGCTGCCAGATCAACGGGAAGTTTTCCGGTTACGAATAATGCCATGGAAAGGGCGACGACTGCGAGTGTGAGAATGGTGCTTGCGTCAAGCATACCGTGTTTATTAACTTTCCTGAGCCCTGCTGGGCTGAATGATCATAAATTAAAGGTAACGCAAATCAAGAGCAACGAGATGGTAGAAATCCCGATGTATTTCATGCCGCATATTTTATCTCTTGACAACCAGAACAGGGCTTTTAGACAGCCGTATAACCTTTTCGGATACGGAGCCTAAGACCATCTGTTCGAGATTGGTTTTTCCATGGGAACCGATGACTATTGCGGATACTTTTTCCTCTTCCTCGGCCTTGAGTATTTCCCTTAAGGGAACACCTGCCTCTATCCTTACCTTGACGGTAAAGCCTTTTTGCTTTAGTTTGGCCTCTATTGATCGAGCTTCCTTCCGGCTGTCTGCTTCTAGGCTCTGTAACACCGCGTCAGCATTTCCAGGCGCGAACCGAGTAACAGGCCCAATTCCCCTTTCATCAATTACATGTAGCACTATGACCTCTTTTGCTCCGGCTTTCTTTAACTGCTCAATATAGTCCAGGGCCTTTTTGGATACATCCGAGAAATCGGTTGGGTATAAGATCTTCTCAAACATGTTCGACATCCTTTCCCATTTCCCTCAATTAGCATTTCGCAAGGATTCTTTCAAGCGGATAGCATGATTTCTCACCGTTTCATATAAATAAATGTTCCGTAACTTACCGTTGGCGACAGCACCCGTTGATCGCAGGGCGTCAAATCTCCCGGCAATATCGGCCGCTCAGAGAGGCGAAACTCCACCATTCGTATCTTTCCCTCGCGATAGAGGTTTAGACGAACCTTATCGCCAACCTTCAATGATTGAACGAATTTTGTATATTTCTCGGGATCATTGAGGGGCGTTCCATTAGCAGCGGTGACAATATCACCCCCGAGCAGCAGTTCCTCACCGGCAATCCTGATCGGCATCACGCCCCCTTGCACACCTGCCTTTTCAGCAGGGCTCCCAGGCTCAACGGTCTCAATCAAAAAACCGTCGGCCAGGGGTATGTTGAAGACTGCCCCGAGGTCCTTGCTGATGAGCTTACCGGCAGTGCCAAGCCACGGACGGATCACCCGGCCGTGCTGGACCAATTGAGGCACCACCTGCTTGGCAATATTTATCGGGATGGCAAAGCCGATGTTCTCAACCCCCATAATCGTTGCGGTGTTTATTCCAATGACCTCTCCACACAGGTTCAGCAAAGGTCCGCCGGAGTTGCCAGGGTTGATGGCTGTGTCAGTCTGGATCAGGGGAACCATCATGCTCATGGGAGAGGAGGGGAGAATCCTGTTGATGCCCGATACAATGCCGCGCGTTATGGTCTGCTCTAAGCCGAGGGGATTGCCAATGGCCACGACCTCCTCACCGACCTTTAACGCATCCGAGTCAGCCAGTTTTGCGATAGGATACCCTTTGGGGAGCGCGGGAGCGCGAAGAACCGCAATATCCAGGATCGGATCCGCTCCCACAAGCTGAGCTGGCGCAGTGTCGCCATTGTCGAGAGTCACACTGACTGCTCTACTCCCAAAAACCACGTGTGAATTCGTCAAGACAAGGCCATCTTCGCTAATGATAAAGCCCGAGCCAATGGAGGAGCCTACCCGGTTGGTCACCCTGAACGGATCTATGGTAACAGTTGAGATAAACACAACTGAAGGCGAGACACGTTTGAACAGTTCCGGGATTGGTAGATCACATTTAGACCCTGCTATGGCGTAAGATAAAGCAGACATGGCCACAGAAATTAGAACAATAAGAAAAATTAGCAATCTTTTCATGTCAAGACCTCCTTCTATCAAAAAATTTGGTGTTTGAGATGGGCCGGTTAATCTCCCCACCCACAGGGCAGGACATTCTGGCATTTTTATCCAGCTCGAGTCGATTCCAATCTCGACACCAAAGAGCGAAAGGCAACTTCACTTCGTTGAGCAAGGAATGCAATGAGGCCGTAGATCGGTGACTATACTATTTCCTGTTGCTTTAATGAGCCTGTACCAATTTCCTCTGGCATTGATGTTTCTCTCACTCCAGTTAAAGCCCTTTGCGCTCAAACCAGCGAAAGAGTACCAATCCTCCGATAACGAATATGGGAATGATGAACCAATGGTTCACCCCGAGTATCTGGGGCAGGGTAATCTTACCCAGATCACCCCACGTCAAAACTGTCTTTTTCAGGCCTGGGTATGTCTCGGCGTACAGGCCTGCGCCAACGAGCATCCCCACAATTCCCCAGATTGCGTCCCAGCGGCCCTCACCAAAGGCTCCAGCAGAGGTCGCCGGGCAGTAGCCCAAGAACCCCCAGCCAATCCCAAAGATCAAACCACCCAGAATGGTACCTCCCAGTACAGTCGGCTTTATTGAGAGTTTGACCAGACCCAGATCCTTAAGCAGATACGTTCCCACCATGGCAACCAGGATGGTTGAAAGCATGAATTTAACGATGGTCATATCCATCAAACGGAGGGCGCCGAGTTGCTTGTCATAGCGAATTACACGGGCTTTCTGTAACAAGAAGCCAAAGAGTATGCCCGTGATAAGGCCATAGATGAGCATTTTCATTTCTCCTCACCTCCTCCATATAGCAGGCGAGCTATGAGCATACCGCCAATGAAGAAACAAATTAGGGCAATGTAACCACTCACCGCCAGCTGAAGCGAACCGCTCAGCCCATGACCGCTCGGTCACCCATCTGCCAGGCGAGCCCCGAACATAGCTATGAGCCCGCCCATAAACGCAACAATACCTCGTTTGACTTTGTCCGGGCCAAAGCGCTTTTCCCACATATCCGGGATGGGTTTCCATTGAAACGTGCGAGAGGTTGTCGATGCGACCAGCGATCCTATGAAAACGCCAACCACGAACATCCACTGCCAGTCGATTTTTGGCACCTCTTTCACGAAATACACCATCTGAGCCACCCGCTCAGCCCCGAACAGTTTCTCGATCAGGCCGGCTGAGCGAACGAAGGTGGTGGATGCACCGAAGTACTTTCCTGCTATCAATACTGAAAGGATCGATACCACCCCACTCAATGCCCCGGCCAGGTACGGGCTCCAACCTTTGTCTTCAGTGTTTTCCATATCTACCTCCTTTCTTTCCTAAAGTAAGTAAATATCTTGTCTCTAGAAATACAATTGGGTTTGCAGTTGGAAAACGTCTTTTGTATCGTCTCCAGCAAGCCAGCCGCGCGGCAGGCTCGAGATCAATTCCACTGAAAAGGTATCCGGCCTGAAGGTACCATTCCTCCAGCCATGCAATAGGCGTCTGGTTCCTCAAAGGAGAGGACCACGAAGATGGTATTGAGTGGCGTGATATACATGGATTAACGCCTATACTCCTAGCTCTGATCGAAGATGGAGGAAATCCAGGATATTGGAACGACACACAATCCCCTTGATCTCTCCATCCTCGATTACCGGCACTTGATTGATCTTGCCGCTCGCAAGCCGGGCCAGCACATCGCCGCCGTTATCAGAACCAGACACGGTCTCCAGCTTATCACTAGGCGTCATAATATCCCTGACTGTAGTGTCTCGCCTCTTTTCAGCCGGGATGGCCTTGACGTCCTCCAGGCAGACTATGCCCGCCAGATTCCCGGCCTCGGTGACCAGGAAGGTCCTCTCTCGCCTTTTGAGGATGTAGTCCTCCATGAGCTCCTGCACCGAGATCGAGCCCTCTACCGTCTCAAATGTGGTATCCATGATGTCTTTTACCCGCACATCCTTGAGCATCTCCTTCACGAGAACCTCCCGGTAACCGCGGGTGGCCGCGCTGTGGATAAACCACCCGATGAGGGCAATCCAGAGGCCGTTGAAGAAGAACCCCTTCAGAATCTGAAAGATACCGAAAGCGATCAGGACGAAGGCGACTGTCTGTCCGGTGATGGAGGCGATCCTGGTAGCCCGCTTGAGGTTTCCCGTGACCTTCCAGGCGATGGCCCGCAGCACCCTGCCCCCATCAAGGGGAAAACCGGGGATCATGTTGAACAGCGCGAGCAGTATATTGATTATAGCGAGATATCGTGCCAGAGCCGCGATGGGCACACTTGCTTCCCTCACCGCGATCCATATCCCGAAGAATATGAGGGCAATAACCAGGCTTGAGAGAGGCCCCACCAGCGCAATGATGAACTCCTTGCCTGCTGTCTCCGGTTCATGAGCGATTTCTGCTACTCCCCCGAAAATGAACAGCGTAATGCTGCGCACCTCTTCTCCCCTGCTCCGGGCCACAAGAGAGTGAGTGAGCTCATGTGCCAGGACCGAGGCGAATAGCAGCACGCTGGCGGCTATCCCCACCCCCCAGTACTGCCAGGGGAGCCAACGGGGATATTGGCTGGGGAAGTAGTGCCCGGCCAGGGCCCAGGTGATCAGCCCGAAGATGAAGATCCAGCTTGAATCGATCCTGATATCGATACCGAAAATCTTAAATACACGCCATGACGTTCGCATTTTATTAAACTCCTTTTGAGATGAAAAACCCAGATAATGTTGGAAATCGGAGGTCTCTTGACTTGATACAAACGCACTAAAATATTTTATATCGTCATTGCGAGGAACCGAAGGTGACGTGGCAATCTCGCCTTCAATGAGATTGCTTCGCTCCCGCCCGCCTCGCCTTGCGGTCTTGCATGGCGGGCAGGGCACTCGCAATGACATTACGATTAATGCGTTTGTATGAGCTTTGCGGTTTACCTCCTCACCACCAAAACAGGCTTGCTGGATTTCCTGATGACCTTCTCAGACACGGAGCCAAGGAGCATTTCAGAAATGCAGCTCTTCCCATGAGAGCCAATGACTACCACTGAAACATTCTCCTCTTCCTCTGCCTTGAGGATATCCCTGAATGGAATCCCCTTCTCAATCCTTGTCTTGACGGCGAAACCGCTCTCCTTAAGCTCCTTTTCTATTGCCCCAATTTCTTCCCTTGCATGCTCTTCCCTTTTCTTTTCCAGCTCTTCAATATCTATGGATACCTCTGGAAGATGGGCAATATGGTCCATTTCCCTTTCATCGATAACGTGTAAAACCACTACTTCTTTTGCCCCTGCATCCTTCAAGGTTTTAATGTAGTCAAGGGCCTTCTTTGACACATCCGAAAAATCAGTTGGATACAGAATCTTCTCAAACATCTTCGCCCTCCCTTTTTATTGTTCATTGCGCTTTGATGTAGCAGATACAATTCTGCTGCAGCACACTTTTTGTGGTTCTATTCCTTTACCTATTCGTTACATATCATATAACATTATGTTATTATTAATCGTTATGCTTAATTCGGATTTACCCTATTTCTTGTGGCATTCGCTGCATTTGGTTGGTAAGGCCTTACCACCAGTGGTTGCCTCCTTTTTGTGACACGCAACGCATTGGTCCATAGCCTCTTTTTTCTTTACCTTCCCTTCGGCCTTGAGTTTCTCAATGCTCCCGGCAACCTGCGGAAACAACGTATGGCAAATATTGCAGTCACGTATAGCGTTCTGGTGCAGGTGGTGGGAAATGGGGACATCTCCAAGTTTCCCTCCCTTGAGCACGATTCTTTCAGCGCCTTTGTTTTGGCCCACGGCTGTTGCGAACGAGAAAATAGAAAAGCCTAGCATTAAGAAGATGATTAGTTTTGTCTTCATAGGGTTTCACCTCCATTGAATTAATATTATTTCTTTATGAGTATCGAACAATTCAATCACTCAAGTCATGTTCATCCTGGATGCTGCCTACCAATTCCTCCAGGATATCCTCCAGTGTCACGAGGCCTGCCATTTTTCCCTCATTGTCGAGGACAACGGCCTGGTGGAGTCTTTTGGCCTGGAAGCTGCGAAGCTGGGCGTCTATTTTTTTGTCGACTGAAACAAAATAGGGGGGTCTCATGATCTTTTTGAGGGATCCTGGCTTTTTCCTGTCCATAAACCGTAAGACATCCTTCCCGTGCACAAAGCCGACGATCTCCAGATCATCCCCCTTTTTCACCGGAAAGCGTGAGTAACCGGTCTTCAAAATGGTATCCGTGAGCTCTTGTAGAGACGCATCAAGGTCGAGAACAGCCATCTTCTCTCTGGGTACCATCACCTGCCCGACGGTCTTATCGTCCAAGGTAAAGACCCTCGAGAGCATCGTTCTCTCCTCTGCGGTAATCGCCCCCTCATCCCACCCCATCTTGATACAGGTTTGAATTTCTTCTTCGGTCATCAAAGGTCTCTTTATCCTTGATACATCGACACCTATCAGAAGTAAGACCCTGTTGCTTACATAGGTCACCACGACAACCACGGGATTGACTATGGCCATAATCACATTGAGAACCGGGGCAGCAATAAATGATATGCGTTCATTGAAGTATTTCGCATACACCTTTGGGGTGATCTCAGCGAAGATGAGAATAACGAGCGTTAATATTGCTGTTACATAGACAATCCCCCTCTCTCCCCAAATAGAAATAGCTATCGCCGTTGCGATAGCAGACATGGCCACATTTACCAGGTTATTTCCCAGCAAAATTGTTCCGATGAGCTTTTCCGGCTTTTTTAATAAGCGTTCCACGATCCCGGCCCGCCTGGGCTTTTTCTCGGCAAGGTGTCTTAAGCGCAATCTGCTGATGGCCATAAGCGCTGTTTCAGAGCCTGAAAAAAAGGCGGAAAAACCAAGTAGGACCACCAATAGTATAAGCATGTATATGATATGGGCTTGTCCCATAGCATGTGTCTCCAATAATAAAAATTCTTAAACAGGAATAAAGGACAAATACAATTCGCCGTGGTGGAAAGCGCTATAGAACTATGAGGAAAATAAACTATGCCGCATACAGCGAAAGAAATACGATGCCTTCCCACCGGTCTAATAGCCGTTTTCTCCCGGTAAACATAAAGGCAAATAATAGTAACTCTGCGAGAATCACCATGCCTATGTCTATATTGTTTGTTTCCTTGAACGGCAGCGGTTTTATGATAGCGCTCGCTGCAAGCACGAAGAGGACGTTAAAGATGTTCGAGCCAACCACGTTACCTACCGCAATCTCGACATTTCTCCTATATGCTGCCAGCGCTGAGGTGGCCAGCTCCGGAAGTGAAGTACCAACTGCCACAATCGTTAATCCTATTACCAGGTCTGATACTCTAAACCTGCGAGCCATTGATGAGGACCCATTCACGAGGAAGTCCGCCCCTTTAATCAGCAGAATAAATCCAGCTATGAGCAACAAATATGGTAGCATGCCTACCATTGGAGTACCTCTACCCAGGAAGGTGAAAAAATGTGCTCCCACACTAATGCTCCGCCACCGTGATTGCTCCAGTGCAGGGCTACGTTGTAGTTGGAATTTAATTGTACTTACGATATGTTGATCACATTATTTTGAGTTCCAAAACAGTTCGGACAGGTTTGATCATTTTTAGGATCGTTCCGCCATCGCCCGTCCACCAGGAATTTGTACTCGTATCTCGCGGGAGGGAGCATCAAGGTCTTTTTCCACACCCCGTTCGCATCCTTCTTCATAGGATGAGCAATGGCGTCCCAATTGCTGAAATCCCCACCCAACGAGACCTCATTTGCGGTGGGCGCTTCCAGCGAGAATGTCACTCTTCGCTTATTACTCTTCTTTTTTGGACTTGTTTTTGCCATTCGAATGCCTCCTTTCAGAAACTTTAAAAAACTTGATTCTTTATGTCTGTATATTTTCTTTTAATGGCCTGTAACATCTCAAATTCCGTATGTTTACAATAACAAGCCTCTACCTGTAAAACACATTACACTTTATCTAAGATTTGCTGGCCAGGTTACTGGATGTTTCCATCTCAGAGATTTTTTGCAGGGCTCTACGCAGATCGTCGGTCACAAAATCAGGGCTGCTATTGAGGAAACGTGTAAAAGCCCATATTCCTAAGGGTATTGAGGTTCTTGAATTCGTAGTTTAGTCCATCCGGACGTTCCTTTTCCGAGAGATACCATCGGCTTCCGAAGAATTTGCAGACAAAAAGGTCCTCTGATTCCTGTTCCTTGTATACGTAGACTTCTTGACCGACGCCCAGAGGACGAACCTCAAAATCCGGATGTTTCACCTCGAAGCCGGCACGTGGCATGGTTACAAGCGCCAGGTGTGAATATAGAGGGTCTCGTTTATCAAGCGACCAGGACTGTTTCTCTTCGGGCAATTGCACCGCAATCCTTCATTCATAACATATGTCTTAAGTCTATGGGGGAAAGCCATCTTGAAGATCAAAGTTCCTTTCTCTTGTTCCGATTCCCGGTCACCTTTGCAACAATGAATCCAATCACAATGCCGATCGCCATGGTAAGTGGAATCAGTATGATCTGAGACATACCCACTTTCCAGAAAAAAAGCCGTAACGTTACCACCTGGGTATTCTGGATAAGTATGATAAGAAATAGGGCAATCAAGACTAACACTATGATAAATTTTGGTCTCATCATCAATCCTCTCTCTCAGTCCTCTCCTCTTCCTCTTCTTCCTTTCTCTCCTCCTCTACCTTCTCTATTTTCTCTCTGAACTCCCTATTTTCCCGCTGAACTTGTCTTACTTTTCTCCTCAAAGAAATTCTACTCGAAACACCTACAATCATACCGACGATGATCCCGATGATGATGGAGATGTACACAATGCCGTAGAGGGGGATCGTGCCGGCGGTAATGTTGAAATAGTAGTTGAGAAGGGTAGGCTGGTTATTTTTCACCCCGAAGGTGATTAGAAACAAAAGAACAATGATCAAGATGATGCTCTTTACGTACGCCATCTTCAGCCTCCTTTACCGTTTTTGGTGGGACCCTTCGCTGAATGCGCGGAAGAGAGCCCCCAGGGAGAGGGGAGCGCGACCCCTCCTCCCTGCAAGGTGTACGATGGGCCCTGCGACGATTATTTCCTCGCTCGGGGCTTATTTCTTGGCCGGGGTCTTCTTCTCCTCGAGCCAGCGCTTGAGGTACTCTGCGGCCACATCCCTTCCGCCCAGCCCAAAGGCAATGGCCAGGGCTAAGGCAGTGGCACCGAAGGCGATTCCAAAGGCAGCCTCCACAATCTCCTCACCGATCCCCAGCTGGATGAGGGCAATGGCGCCGGAAAAGAACACGATCGCGTAGAGGGAGAGCTTTCCCAATCCATCGGCGTTCTTCAAACCAGCGTTGGAGGCCGCGGTGCGAACCACGGCAGAGAGAAGGTTCCCCAGCAGGAACCCTAGGATCAAGACAACGATCGCCGCTACCACATTGGGGATGTAGAGGAAGATGCTGTTAAGCATATCCGAGACAATCGGCAACCCCAGCGCATCCAGTGAGGCGATGATCACCAGGATCATGATGAACCAGTAGACCAGAGACCCGATGATCTCAGCGGGGGTCTTCACAATGGCTCCCTTCTTTAGGAACTCCTGCACCCCTGCCTTCTCGGTGGCCTTGTCAAGGCGGACCAGCTTGAGAAGCCTCTCTACCCCAAACTTCACCAATCGGGCGATGATCCAGCCTACCACGAAGATAATGATCGCACCGATCAATGCAGGAAGGAATGCCGTAATCTTGACAGCAAAGGCATTCCATGCGTCTGTGACAACTGTTGTTATTTCCATAACACTACCTCCTTAGTTTTAAGGTTAGTCAAAGGTTACCTTATTGCTGTCCTTGTTATCAAGCCTGGGGAGGGCCGATGCTTATTTATTTCCCTTACTTAACCTTAACCTCTATCTTTTTCTTCTTTGCTTCCTCCACCTTGGGCAGGGTGACCTTTAAGACTCCCTTCTCAAAGGCCGCTTCGACCTTGTCGGCCTTGACGCTGGCCGGGAGCTGGAAGGAGCGCTGGAACGAGCCGTAGTACCGCTCAGCACGATAGTGGTGTTCATCCTTCTCTTCTTCCTCCTTTTTCTTCTCACCCTTAATGGTCAGCACATTACCTGATATGGTCACGCTCACGTCCTTATCATCCATACCGGGAAGCTCGGCCTTGATGACGAAGTTATCCTTGCTCTCCGAGACATCCACTGTGGGCCACCACTCTCCAGTGATCCTCCTCACAAATGGTGTCTCACCAACGAACCGATCCCAGAGATTGTCCATTTCTCTCCGCAATGAACTGAGCTCTCCACCAAATGGCCTCCAAGGAATTATCTCCATACCTATCACCTCCTTTTTGCGTTACCTGCCCTCCCCAGGTTGTGACTGAAAATGAGCCTTCCACTTGCCTGGGCCGTAATAACCCTCCATCCTAATCAGCAATTTCAATGCCAAACATCTTTTGCGTTAAGCGAATTTAAAGGCACCGGATATCAAAACCCCATTGAAAGCGCCGCATAATGGCTCATCTTTCTCGGCATTAAACAATCGTTGTATACTGGTTATTGGCAGCTCACTAACCGTTATCGTAAATGAACTGTCTAAATTTAAACCTAATAGAAAAACGGTAACGTAATATAATATATCAAATTCAAATAGTTATCTAATTGTATAATTTTAGACGTATATGTATTGTTTTAGACATAGAACTATGCATTCGCTTAGGGCACTGTGACCTTCAGCACCCCCTTGTCAAAGGCCGCCTCATCTTTATTCTTCCTCTGATGTGGCCTTATTTTTTTCCCTTGAATACCCTTAAACCCTTTAGTTATAATACCATCATTGTAAGGGGATTCGGAATGTCATCAGAGATCACGCTTGTACTGCTGGTTCTTGCAGTAACAATCGTTCTGTTTGTAACAGGGCTATTTCCCGTTGATGTCATTGCCATCATAGGTATGCTCACCTTCGGATAATCGACCTTCACCTTCAGGGATACGCCTATATACGGTTCTGTTAGACTATTCAAATAAGAGTTATTTGAGGTCTCCAGGTTACCACTCTATGGATCCGAGCTATTTTTGTGGTTAGAATTTGTTGCATGGAAAGGGTCTCAAATATTATACCCACGGATGGCCTGAATATTATCGGGGAGTATGGTGTGCCCCAAGCTTTTGCATTGTAACCACGGTTTGGATTCTGTGAGCATCAGAATTCCGGAATCGGTCCGGAGGAGCTGGCGGTATACCACTTTCACCGGGCATGATAAGTTGCTGATATTACTAGGAGGTAGCAATGAAAAAACTAACTTTCTTCCTTCTTCTGTACTTAGTATCAATGACTGGGCTTGCCAGTAGCGAGACCAAACCCAATCTCGCTATTCCCCCTGGGGCATTGGTAATCGCCTCTGAGTGGTTACTCGATGGGGACACCCCTAGGGGATTTACAAAGGAGGTCAAAACGGGGTTGCCTCAAGTCGCACTGGAGAATGGATTCCTCAGGCTTTCAAGCAACAAAACCTCCTTCGGCTTTAAGAGGGAGACAAAGGCAAGGGTCAAGGAGTACCCTTATCTCAATTGGTCTTGGCAGGCACGGAGGTTGCCCAGAGGTGGTGATTTTCGTAAAGGCGAAACGGATGATCAGGCCGGTCAGCTCTACGTGCTTTTTCCTCGATTTCCTGCCAAGGTGAATACCCTGATGCTGGGTTACCTCTGGGAAAACGAAGCACCGAAAGGCACAAGCGGAACAAGCACAGCCTGGTCAAAGCTCAAGTGCATTGTGCTGAGGGATAAGACCGACCCCCTGGGGGTATGGTATAACGAGTCAAGAAATGTATACGAGGATTACAAAAAACTCTTCAATGAGGAGCCACCTGAGTTAGGCGGGATAGCGCTATATATAAACTCGCAGCATACCGGTTCAGAGGCGGAAATCCTCTACGGGCCGCTTTTTTTCACTAAAAACCCGTAAAGACCCCTTACTGGTGCAAGACTCCCTGAAACCGCGGGCCGATCTTTCGTATGTAAAGCCCCTATCTGAATAGTACGCCGGGCACAGATCATAATAAATCTGGATTAACCATAATTAAAGAGAGGATATCTGCTGAAAAGCATGCCATGAAAAGAATAGCTAAAAGGTGCTTTATCGGCGCAGTTATTTGTCTCTGTATCGTGCTCGTCTTTCTTGCCGGGGTCTGCGTATATCTCAACACTGATCATGCCCGGGATCTTATTCAGGGCAAGGTAAATGGAGTCATTCCAGGGAAAATCGCATTCAGCGATTTTCGTTTTTCCCCCTTTAAAGGCGAGCTCACCTTAAAAAACATTACACTTAAAGATCGGCGCAACGGTGAGATCGCAGGTCTCAACGCCCTCCGTGTCGAGGTATCGTGGGCTACGCTTTTAAAGGGAACACTCACCCTCAAGAATGTAATTTTGGAGGAACCCTGGGCCAACTTACTTACGGACAAAAGTGGTAAACTTAATTTTCTTGATACCGTGGCCCCTTACAGAGAAGAGGCAGGGTTAAAGCAAGGACCCGAGGTAAGCAGGGCATCAGGTTTCCCCATTAAGATTCGAGTTAAGGCATTAGAGCTTGCCCATGGCTCTATTCGCTATGAGATGGTATCTTCGGGTTTAGTTATCTCAGTGGAGGGCCTTGATCTCAGGGCGGAGGGAGACCTTTTAAGGCAATCTGCACGTATCGTGCTTCAGATCGCCGAAGGCAGGATAGACAGCCCCAAGGTTAATACGAGCCTTGCACGATGCACGGTGAGCGCAGCGCTTCAAGAGGACCGCATTGATGAGCTTCTTATCGAAGCCAACACCCCTGCATCGAGGCTTACGGCGTCCGGAAGCGTACGCGATATTTTCAAAAAACCCATGTTCGATCTATCTCTGGACGTTTTAGCTGCCCTCGGCGAGGTCCAAAAAAGCCTTTCACTGAACAAGCTGCTAACAGGAGATATTAGAGCAAGGATAACTGCCAGAGGGGAACTGGATAATCCTGAAGTTACCATAAGCCTCACCTATGGGGGCGGAATGCTTTCGGGGAATTACGTTGATAGGGCATCTCTTGACCTCATCTTAAAAGAGCGGTTAGTGACTCTCAATAATCTCAACGCGGGTATTGGTTCCGGGAATATGAGCATGCAGGGAAAAGTCGACCTGTCCAAGGCCTTTAAACAGGGATTTATTGCTCCGCAAAGAGATTTTACGGCCATATCATACCATGTGCTTCTCAAGGGGGCTGGAATAAGGCTTGAGAAATTGCGGAGTGCGGTGGAACACGGATCCAGCGGTATTGTGGCCTTTAACATGGCATTATCCGGAACGGGATTATCGCCGAAGGAAATGTCCACAGATGGAGAGATGGAGGCAGATTTCAAAGAATTTGCTACCGGCACGCTTGAAAAACCGGTTGATCTCAACGTTACAACCAGTGCCGGTCTTAAGGATGGGGTTGTAACTGTTAAGCAATTAAAGGCCAGGTCAGGATCACTATCAATGCAGTCGAGCGGTCGGTTTGATCTCTCTTCCGGTAACATCACAGCAAGCCTGGCAATAGAGGCCCCGGATCTTACAGAAACACTTTCTTCCCTTGGGATAGGCGGTATAGGTGGTGCCTGCGATATCAGAGCCACCCTTTCAGGATCGCCCAAAAGACCGGCATTTGATTTTGTCTTGCAGGGAAGACAGCTCAGGTATAGGCACGTAACACTCGGGAATATTGGGGCCAATGCCAACCTGGAACAATCGGGAAGATTACGAGTCGCAATGCTTTCCCTTGAGAATCAAGGCTCTCTCATAAATGCCACTGGCTCGGTTAAGGTCTTTAAAGAGGATTTTTTTAAGGTTGACCGAACAATTCCGTTGAATCTCTCTGTTACCTTTAAGAATGTTGAGATGAGAGATTTTTTTACAAAGGAGCCAATAAAGGGCACGATCGAGGGGCAGGTGAATCTCGATGGGGCTCTCCAATCCTTAATAGCAAAGGGCGCTTTAGCAGGGAAAGAACTGAAGGCCAAAGCAATCCGCATCGGTGATTGTGAAACCACATTCCGATTTTCTGATGGAAAGCTCTTTGTTGAAAAGATGGAGATTCGTAATCATAAGTCCATGCTCCGTTTTTCCGGGACGGCTCAGGTTTTTGACCAGAAAACAAAGCGAGTGCTCAAAGATCCCACATTTACCCTGGGTGTAAGGGGTGACAGTATATCTGTAGAAGATTTTGTTGATGGGATGAAAGGAAAGGTCTCTCTTGCCGCAACCATGGAAGGAAACTTCAGAAGACCGCGAGGGACCATTGATCTCCACGGTACAAACGTGGATCTCGGGGTTCAGCGCTTCCACGAAATAAAACTGGTTTGTGCTCTTGCTGGAAAAAAAGCGTGGTTCAAGCCCTTGCAACTCGTGGTGGCGCCGGGGGAATTGATTGAGGGAGCTGGGTGGGTTACCCTCGACAAGGCGTATCAGATTGACCTTGTATCAAAAGGGATTTCCCTGGGCAATATAGAGAAGATCAGGGAGCGGGAAATCGGCGAAGGAAGAATCCTCTTCAATATCTCCGGGCAAGGTACGTTTGAAAACCCGCACCTTGCAGGGAAGATTACCCTGGAGAAACCCCGGTTCAAGGGCAGATCATTTAACGACTTCCAGGTTCAACTCGATCTTCGGGATCAGGTGGCCCATATCTCAGGAAAGCTGAACTTCGATCTCAAGGGATCCTACCACGTGCAAAAAGGGGACTTTTCGGCATTCATACAATGTAGCCGGGCAGATCTTGAGCCTTACTTTAGGCTCATGGGCCAGAAACACCTGAGCGCTACGGTAAGCGGCAGGATTGAAGCAAGGGGCAACGCACGCGCATTCCGTCAAACCTCTGTTGTTGCTGATCTCTTACAGATGGAGCTCTTTTACAAGCAAAGGGAGCTTTTTGCCGGCCGGAATTTCAAGGCCGTAATGGAGGATGGGGAAATAACGATCCTCTCGCTCAGGGGCTCTCTTTTAAAAGAGGGGAAGATCGATATTGAGGGAAAGGCAAAAGTCCATGGCACCCTATCCCTTCAGGCTGAGGGCACCATCCCCTTGCAGGTGGCCCGTCTATTCGTTGATGAGTTGCCAGATCTCACGGGAAACGTGAGCCTTTCTGCCGCGGTAACTGGTGCCTGGTCTCACCCCGATATTCGGGGGCAGATGGAGCTTAAGGATGTGGGCTTTACCGTCCCGAATATTGGCCAGAAGGTACACAATCTGAGCGGAACGATACGGATCACCCCACGGATGGTAACGATCGATACGCTCGAGGGGAGGATGGATACCGGTCGGTTCAGCGCGGGTGGCACGATGGAGCTGAAGGGGATTCGGCCTGCCGTGGTAAAGCTGGCGATAGATGCACATGCTCTGCCCCTCCAAGTACCTGACATGATGGATGTGCTCTTGAACGCCACGCTACAGATTCGAGGAACTCCCGATAAATCATTGGTTCAAGGAGAGGTCGTTATCCTTGAGGGGACCTACTACAAGGGCGTGAACCTCAGTCTGCTCCAGGTTGTGGGTAAGAGGAAGAGGGAGGAAGCTCCACGGCCCAAGGAGATAACCCTGCCTTTTATGAAAAATATGAGCGTGGATATCTCGCTCAGGCGCAGGAATCCCTTTGTTGTTGATAATAACCTCGCTCACCTGGATATCAATCCCGATCTTCGAATCTCAGGCACACTGAGCAATCCAATGATTACGGGAAGGGTCACCATTGAATCGGGAACGGTCACCTACCGGAGGAGGACGTTTGACGTTAAAAAGGGGGAGATCGACTTCTCGAACCCCTATAAGATCGAGCCTATCTTTGACATCGAAGGCGAGGTCCAGGTTCGGAAGTGGACGATACGGCTGGCGATCTCCGGCCCGCCTGACAAGCTCTCCTTTACCTTAACCTCCGACCCTCCGGAGGAGGATGGAGACATACTTTCTCTTCTTATGTTCGGAAAAACCACACACGAGCTGATTGAGGCGGACGGAGGAACAACGAAATCCGAAACGCGTATGCTTGCAGGAATCCTCGCAACAACACTCCAAGATGATATCAAAAAGGCCACAGGGCTTGATATACTCGAGGTCGAGACTCAGGCACAGGAGGAAGAGCAGGTGTCCGATCAGGTGAAGGTTACCATAGGCAAGGAGCTTTCCAGGCGAATGACCCTAAAATACGCGGTGGAATCCAAAGACGGCGAGTTGAGCCAGCGCGCGATTGCGGAGTATAAACTGCTTGAGGGCATTTTGCTGAGCGGCTTTCAGGATGATAAGGGAACCTCCGGCGGGGAGATATTCTTCAGGCTCGAGTTTCGATAAGAATGTTGGAAAAATTACATGCGATTGGGACGACAATTCTCCATTATCCTGCCGCTCATGTGTCTCCTGCCAGCCCTCATAGGATTCACCTCTTACGGTCATGCCAACGATAAAGAGGCCGATCTTCATTCCTTGGCGCACCTTAATCAGCATATTACCCGTATCATCGTGAAGGTTCGTGATCTTCCCGATTATGAAGTTGAGCTGGCTGACCTGGCGAGGAACCTGATTGTTCTTCGAGAAGGGGATCGATTTTCCCCTGATCTGCTTCAAGAGTCAATCGAGGCATTGAAGATATCAAAGAGATTCCGAGAAATCCATGTTGATTCCGAGCGCGAGAAGGAGGGCATTGCGCTCCTGTTTCACCTGAAGGCGTTTCGGCTAATCAAGGATATCACGATATACGGTGAGTTTCCCCTTTTCGAGCGAGAAATTCTCAAGGCGATGACGACTTATGTCGGGGAGGTCTATATCCATGAAGAGCTCCACAAACAGGCCGCATTGATCGCGGAAGTCATTAAAGGCGAGGGATTCCCGAATCCGAAGGTAGAGGTAACGGCAACGGAAGATCCCGAAGATGGCAATTTCATTGTTCATGTAGACATAGACAAGGGCCCATACCGCGCTCTCGCACGGCTCGATATCGTGGGTAATCGAGCGTTTTCGGATATGACGCTCAAATCCAGGATGAAGACTTGGCGTGCCTTATTGCTCCCGGGAAGCTCAGGGCGATTTATCGGACGAGACCTCGATAGGGACATCAAGAAATTAACCAGCTTCTACAGAAAAAGAGGGTACCCGGATGTTATCATCGATCACAAGATCATGGGAGAACCTGCTGTGATAGAGGTTTCTGTTTTCATCACAATTGATGAGGGATCCAGGTATGAGGTTGAGTTTAGAGGCAACGAGGCATTTGGAGAAGATGCCTTAAGGAAGGATTTGGTCCTCTTCAGAGAGGGGAATAAGAATGATCTCGGGTTGAGAAAGAGCGTGAAGGCGATTAAAGACAGATATAGAATGGCCGGGTTTCTTGAGGCCAAGGTGAAGATTGAAGAAGAGAAGAGAGCTACCGGGGAAGACGAGACAATACGCATGATCCGGTTTGTTATTAATGAGGGGCCTCAGACTATCGTGAACTCAATACAGTTCAGTGGTAACAAGGCCTTTGATGACACAGAGCTCAAGAAGCAGATGCTCACCCGCGTACCGGGAGTTCGAGAGAAGGGGATTTTCGTGCCTGAGATCCTCGAGGATGATATAAGTGCTATCAAATCGCTCTATCGCAAGCACGGGTATATGGATACGGAGATCGTAAAAGAGGTGAAGTGGAGCGCGGATAAAAGGAATGTGGAAATTACCCTCGAGATTGAGGAGAAAGTCCGCACCCTTGTCGCTTCGGTGGAGGTCATTGGAATTACCGCCATCTCAGGGCAAGAGGCGTATAACGCAATCCAGATGAGTGAGGAGGAGCCCTTTCGAAGCTACATGATGCAAAGCGATGAGAATGCCTTGTCCGCGGTGGTCTCCAAGAAAGGGTACCCCCATGTCAAGGTAAAAGGAGAGGTCTCGATAAGCGAGGATAGATCAAAAGCCAGGGTAACGTATTACGTGGATGAGGGGCCACGAGCGAAGATGGGTCATGTTCACTATATGGGTAATTTTAAGACCAAGAAGAGGATCCTCCAGAGGGAGTTTCAGATGGCGCCGGGGGAACCATTCTCCTTGGAGAAGATGCTCCAGTCACAGAGAAGCATTAGAAACATGGGAATCTTTAACTCCGTTCGGTTCAGGGCAATCGGCCTCAGGGAAAAGAGAGAGGAAGTCCAACTCTTGGTAGATGTGGAGGAAAAGAAGCCCTATTTCATCCAGGCAGGCGGGGGGTATGAGACAAACAGGGGGTTCTACCTCCATGCCAGGGGGGGAGACCGCAACCTGTTCGGCACAAACAAAGACGCATGGATGGCCGGAGAGGTAAGCCAGATTGGGTATCGCAGCGAATTGGGGATCACGGAGCCCAGGCTATTTGGCACCCGAATCGCAACCACATTTGGCCTGTATTCGGAGCGCAGAGAGGAGTTTAATCAGGATTTCGGGACCAGATCGCTTGGCTCATCCCTCGGATTCTCCCGCAAGTGGTTTCGGCACATTACCACAGGGCTGAACTTCCGATTTGAACGGAGAGAGCAATTTATAACAGATCCGACAGGAGATACGGCTTATTTTGAAGATGAGGATATGTTCAAACCAAGAAGCATTCTCGTAACCACTCCCTCGATACGCTATGATACCAGGGATTCATTTATTCGCCCCAGGAAAGGGATACTTTCCTCCCTCTCTGTAGACGTCTCCAAGGGGATCCGCAACTCCCTTGATGATTTATTTAAATATCGCTATGACCTGCGGCTCTATACTACCCCTATTGATCGACTGACCTTTGCATGGCTCGGACGCGCGGGCTACATCGATCCCTTCGGTCCGGCCGAAAGGATTCCCGATGACCAGCTTTTCTACCTTGGTGGAACCTCAGATGTGAGGGGCTTCAGGGAGAACATGCTCCGCATTGATCCAATTGGAAGCCCCGTAGGGGGGCGTTCGATGGTGGCAGGGAGTGTGGAGGCGAGGATCGATCTGGGTCATAATGTCGAGTTTACCCTGTTCTATGATGTGGGATACGTGGGCAGCACCTACGCGGAGAGTGTTTCGGACGATACTCGCTCCTCAGTGGGGGTGGGTTTGCGGTATATCACGCCGGTCGGACCCATTGGCTTTCTCTACGGAATCAAGCTTGAGCCTGAGGAGGGCGAAAGCCCCGGAAGGCTCCATTTCTCAATCGGTTATACATTTTAGGATCTCTCAGAGAATCGAGTGCCAGTAAAGGCATTCTTATAGTAACAATTTCAAACAAAACAGCATCATGCCCTTTATTGTGGATATGGGAGCCTTTCCTATGATACATGTCTATTGGCCCTGTAAGATGACCACAGGTTAGAATTTATCGTTAAGATTGGAGGTTTTCTCATGAGACGTATACTATTTATTACTATTTTTGCCTCTCTAGTTGCAATGTGCCCAACCTGGATGTGGGCAGCTGATCAGAAACCTGGGACGTTAGAGAATCTGGTTGAGGAGGAAATATGGATTATCTTCGCACACGATCCAGCCCGCTATCTCCACGATGCCTGGGAAAATTTTATCGGTGGTAACCTTCAGGATGCGGCATATAATATCCGAAGAGCTAAGGCATGGCTGAAGCTTGAAGCCTATCGCGCCGAAGGTGAGGCAAAAGACGATTTGGGGGCATCGATCAAGGAATTGGAAAGGCTGATAAAGGCACTTGAAGAGGGATCCCCGCCCACGAACAAGGCGCTGAAAGAAGCCTTTGCCAAAGCCGAGTATGCCCTGGCGTACCACCATCAACAGAGGGCCTTGAGCTATGAGGCAGAGAGGGACCATGAAAAAATGACCTATGCCCTTGACGCCGCTGCCAGCCATTTGATGTACGGTTCGGTCTGGGCCGGAAGGGAATTGGATCAGGATGATGCCGTTGCCGCTAAAGAAGCTCGCACCATTGCCAGGAAGGTAAAACGCGGTGAGAGATGGTCACCCGAGAGGCTTCGTGAGGCAATAAAGGGCATCGGTCGCGGAATCAAGAAGCTTGGTAACAGGCTTATGTCGACAAGAGAGGGATCAAAGAATTAGATGCGGCAATGCCGTGCCGGTTTTTCTCATGAAAAGTGAGCGACTGGCCTCTCCGGGATACATCTTCATGGGCTGGGTTAATGAGAAATCAAATGACTACAGAATGAGAGCTGTGACATAAGCGAATAATAATCACAACACAGGAGAGAATGGGAAGTGTCGTTACAGGCGTCTTTTGCTAGGACTTATTAAGACCATATTTGTCATGTGGAGGTAAAACACAATGTCAGATAAGGCTGATTTCTATATGAAAACAGTCAAAGAAGTCTTTGAAGCCCTTGGGATCGGAGAAAAGGGTCTTTCCAGCGAAGAGGCAGAAAAGAGACTTGCTCAATACGGTGAAAATACATTAACCACTATAGCCAAGACACCACAGTGGTTACAATTTCTCCTTCAATTTAAAGATGTCCTCGTCATTATTCTCATCGTTGCAGGGATAATCTCTCTTGCCATCGGGAATTTGAGAGACGGCTCCATCATGTTCATTATCGTCCTCATCAATGCCAGTATCGGTTATTTGCAGGAACATAAAGCCGAACGCATTATGGATTCCCTTAAAAAATTAGTCCAATCTCCTGCGAAGGTTTTTCGAAACGGTGAATTAATTGAACTGCCCCAGGAAAAACTCGTGCCCGGGGACATTATATACCTCGAGGAAGGAGATAAAGTTCCTGCTGATATTCGGGTCATTGAATCGTTCAATTTAAGAACAAATGACTTCTCCTTAACCGGGGAATCAATGCCCCAAGAAAAACACAGCAACACCATAAAAAAGTCATCCAGCCTTGCAGATCGGGATAATATGGCTTATTTGGGAACAACCGTGGCTTCCGGTAATGCTAAAGGGGCTATTGTCGCAACAGGAATGAATACCGAAGTAGGAAAAATTGCAAGCTTAGCACAGGAAGAGGAAAAATCGCAAACACCGTTACAGGTGGAACTGGGGACACTCGGAAACAGGATTACCATCTTTGCCATAATAATCGGAATTATTTTATTCGGGGTTACGATATGGCAGGGACTTGGATTGAACCTTGCACTTATCTATGCTCTGGGCATTGCAGTTGCCGTTGTTCCTCAAGCACTACCAATGCAAATCACAGTAGCACTATCTAACGGTGTTGCACGGTTAGCTAGAAGGAATGCGGTAGTAAAAAAGTTATCCTCTGTAGAGACCCTGGGATCAACAAACGTGATTTCTACAGACAAGACAGGAACGCTTACTAAAAATGAAATGACCGCGAAGTACCTATGGTTTGATGGTCAACAATATGAGATTACCGGTGTCGGGTATGAGCCGAAAGGGAGTATATTGGATTCCAAGGGCAAGGAGCTCACAGAGGGGGAGATTGATAAAATAGAAATCATGCTCGATACCGCCACTATGGCATCCAATGCCGAAATTCATGAGCCAGATGAGAATCATCCCGGTTGGTATCCAATTGGTGATCCAACTGAAGCTGCGCTCATTACAGCATCAACAAAACTTGGGACTCGCTCTCCCAGGGAAGATGAAGAAAGCCCGGAGCTTCAGGAATTCAGCTTTGATTCTGAGCGAAAAAGAATGAGTTCTGTCAGGCAGTTTGATAATCGCGTCGTTCTTTGTATGAAGGGAGCACTGGATGGTATGCTCTCTATCAGTAAAAAAATCTATAGAAACGGGAAGGCGGCAGCAATTACAGAACAAGATATAGATATAATAAAAAAATCGAGTGTAGAATATTCTCAAAAGGCAATGCGGGTCTTGGCCTTTGGATACAGGGAGCTACAAGACAGCAAACAAGACTATGTAATGGAAGATGTTGAAAAAAATATAATTTTTCTTGGATTGATGGCGATGAGTGATCCTCCCAAAGAAGGCGCTAAAGAGGCAATAGAGAAGGCGCATGAAGCTCATATCAAGACCTATATTATGACGGGTGATCATGCCCTTACCGCGCAGGCAGTAGGAAAGCAAATTCACTTGTCCAGGACGGATAAGGAAGTGATGGTTATTACCGGAGAAGAATTCTCTGAAATGCCTGATGAAAAACTCATAGAGATTATGAAAGAAAACGAGTCCCTTATTTTTTCCAGGGTATCTCCAGAGGACAAATTGCGCATTGTAAAAGTCCTAAAAGGTAAAGGGGACATAGTTGCAGTTACAGGCGATGGGGTTAACGATGCTCCCGCTCTGAAAAGTGCCCATATCGGGGTGGCAATGGGACGCATTGGTACCGATGTTGCAAAAGAGGCTTCTGAACTTATACTCTTAGATGATAGTCTTTCAACACTCGTATATGCAATACGAGAAGGAAGGACAATTTATAATAACCTAAAGAAAACAATCATAGCTTCTTTAACCAGTAACGGTGCGGAATTAAGTATTGTTCTTTTAGGACTTATAGGTGTAGCTCTCTTTGGCTGGCCTATTCCTATCTTAGCTATTCAAATTTTAGCTATTGATCTACTGGCAGAGATTTTGCCACTCACGGCTTTGACTTTTGACCCAGGTTCAAAATATTTAATGACTTCACCCCCACGAAGCCAGGAAGAGCATATATTAAACAAATATACAATGGCCGAAATTCTATTCCTAGGATTTCTAATGGGAGCTATTGGCTTTGTCAATTACGCTCTATTTATTCAGCGAACTGGCGTAGAGCTCACTCTGGCTCATGGTATGTATCCGAGAGCTACAGCTCTCAGTTACGCAACTATAGTGTCCTGCCAATTTGTAAATATCTTGTCGAGGAGATATAATTATGAGTCTCTTTTTACTCGTAATTTTTGGAGCAATAAAAAAATCTTGTGGTCTATTGTTATTTCACTTGGGTTAACAATGGCTGCTATTTATACGCCGTTGATAAATAGCTTTGTAGGCTTTGCCCCTTTAACCCTCAAGGACTGGTTAACAATTTTAGCCTCGGCAGGTGTATTCCTTTTTGCGTATGAAATAATCAAGATGTTTAAACGATCCAGAAGAAAACCTTCCCCTGCTTATTCATAAGTGCTTTAATCCGCGGGACGGGGTATCTTGAGCGGAATTGCGCTGAAGCCGAACCCACCTTTTTATCCTCCGTAGCAGGCTACTGCGGAGGACTGGCGCTCTTTGAGCTTCGGCGCAGTTCACCTCGCCATCTTGTCGGGACGGAGCCGTAGGGCGAAGGCCGACCATCCCTGCAGTCCCGCTATGTGGCGGGACAGGGTATTCTGGCGAAGGCGAATAAATCTATGCCCGTCCCCTGTTTCGCCTTGATTCATTGATGACCTTCAAACGATTAAGCACAGCTCTGTTGTAAAGCCTATCTTGACGAGATCTTTACCCTGTTGAATTCAGGGTATACCAACCAATAGCTGAAACAATAGGGGACATTTTTAGGAAGCGGGTCGTGGCAAGATATACGAAATTCTTCCATCTGCATACTATTGAGGGCTTTGGGAGAGTTTGGCCAGTGATGGAGAAACTTCTAGGGCGCCTTTTTCATCAGAGATATTCTAACTTAAGACTTCATTGCCATTTATGGAAGTTTCATGTCAGAGACTCGCGGTCAGCTACCTTGGAGGTGGCAAAACAACAGTTGATCCTTTGGCTAATTTTTTTCTTATACCTGTTGTCTTCTGGCCTTTGACCTTAGAGTGGGCTATATTGCCTAGGATGGGATCATGCAAAACTCGTTGCTCTAATTTTCTAGCAAGACCTGCCAAAAAACCAGCAACACCACAAGTTGGATACTGTGAAACGGTTTTTTCGGGGGTGGTTAACCTTGCTAAATCGACAGACATAACGTCTGTGTGAGATGTGTTTTGAAAGGCTGCTGAAGAAATACTGCCGTCATCTTTTAGCCAGACGTCTAAGAACCGTCTATAAAGCTTATCTTCATTAAGGATCTCTTCAATTTTCATTCCTTGAAGTTCTTCTCATTCAAAAGGCCTATTCTTCAGGAGGTTCTTCGAAATAGAGTTGAGCTAGATCTTCAGCAGTTCCAATAACAAACCAGGTGAGAAGTTCTTTCAAAGCAGACGTAGACCTTAAAGATCCTTCCAAAGTCAATTGTCCTTCCTTTGCCTTGTCAGTGGCAAAATAGTCAACACTGAGAGGATCTGGGGTTATAGAAACCTCTAGATATCTCTCACCTTCTTCCCATTCAATTTGTATTCCTCCTGATGAAAGAGGCGCAACAAAAGGAGCTGGAATTTGCACTTCTGCAATAGACCTCAATTTAACGAGTTCCTTGAAAATGCTAACGCCTCGACTTATACACTCTCTGTCAATAGCTTTGGCATCGTATGAGTCCCAGTTTTCTGGAAACCTTGCAAATCTCCCGATTCTTTGAAAAGCTTGATTGAACCGAGTCTCGATACCCCATTTAGGCAATTCAACGTCAATGCAGCTTGCCCACGTCATCTCCTGGGGTAAACGAGCCCTTTGATTAAAAACTATGATTCTATGGGTCTTGTCGTTAATAAACCAAGGAATCTCTGGGATTTCAACGTTTATGTCCGAAGAAGTTCCGGAAGTCACAAGAGTTACGTTCCCTGTCAAAGATAAGTCGGTGACCTTAAACAAATTAGCTGCAGAAGCAACCATTGCCCTCTCTTGAAAGAAATCTCCCGATTCATGGGTAGGATATTCCCCACCATATTTTACAATCTTCCACACCTCTTCAGTATTATTTGGTCTGGAATGGTCAATCACACAGAAATCCATATTGGTCTGAGGGTTCATAGTGGACCACCTTCTCATTTAGGGAAATATAATTTTAGGATCTTATCGAACTCGTTACACACGCCATTATAGAATGATAGGATTTCTTTATTGTTGTAAGTTTTAGTCTCCTCTGCCAGTGTATTTATGTCTTGATGCGCGAACACTACTGGACGAAATACTCCATTCTCCGATTTTATACGTCCACTCCTGATGCGAACCCAGCTGTTTACCTTCAATGATTGCGAAAAATCATATTTCCTCAAAGAATGCAATTCGAATTCACTGGGCCGATCAAATGGTTCCTTGATGAAATTATCCTTACAAAAGTGGAGTGCAATTTCTCTGCTTGGATTATCTTGATAGGAGTAACGATTTATTACTGTAGCTATCCTACCACAATTGGCGCCTATACCATCGAGTAGACTAATAAGAACTTCACCGGCTTTTTGGACAAACTCACGTGGTTCTACTTGATCTTCCTTCTTAATTTTAATTCTGAAGAAATTAATGCGAGTAGGTGCCAATTCAAGTTTATACATCTTTTCTTTGCTTTCAAGTGTTATTCTCGGAATTTCATGAGGCGCATCGTCAGGCAATGGGAGAATAGTTGGGTCTCCTTCAAGCATATCAGGTGTTAATTCCATCAATTTTTTCAGTATTTTTGAAGTTGAAAAAATAAAACTCGGCGTGAAAACCGTTGCCTGCACCTGTCCTGTTTCCTGGAAATCTTCATATACTAACATGAATTTCACCAAATTTGCCGGATTAAAGAAAATATATCAGATAACTTCTTAGATTACCATAGAAAAGTAGAGATTTAAATACAAGAAATCAGATCTTAGCCATAAAGACTTTTACCACTTATCAAAGATATGCTTACGGTTTCAAGTTATTTTTTTTCTTCTGCAAAAGGGGGCACGCGCATGAAATCATAAATTGTGAAAAGCACGATGTTGATTAAACATTTGGTTTTGGAATATAGCAGTAGCCGCAAAATCTGCACCTTCTATTAGAATTATCTCGCCCTGTGATAACTGCTATTTATTAGAGATCGTAAACATTTCCAAGATGATTGGATATCGTTTCAATATCCCTGCTCTTATTGTTCACAAAACTTCTCGGTGGAACACCACATTTCAATCTTTTTCTTTTTGGTGTAGTCCGGTTGATCCAGGATGAAATGCTCTGCGGGAAGAAAATTGAAGAATAATGATTTGCGATTAGCCGTAACTTTTTGTTTAACGGACACTGTACGGTTGCCGGCCTTAATAAATGATGGGCACTGTCCTGCGGGTGGCTATGGCATTATTCCCCGTGCGTGTTGCCGCCTTCCTCTGAGGC
>JGI24422J19971_10000172_pt1 | contig 32033 bp, 19 predicted proteins | sample DeeMarSWOR152_54_FD_19971 | JGI IMG/M metagenome (IMG submission 19971) | reverse complement strand
GACATTATCCTCATGACAACTATCGAGCTTGCTCTATAATGGACAATCTCTGCTTGAACTGTAAAGCGGTAACTGAAATTGCGCTGAAAATTTAGATTAAAATGATTTTTCAATTCCGTTTTTCTGTCTGAAACAGATACATCCGCAACATAGGGGATAGGATTAAAGCTATCAACTCTAACATATCTGTTTATACCAGAAGTACATCTTCCTAATCCGGCACCGAATCCAATACTGAATTTTTTCTCCTCGGCTCTTAGTAGTGTGTTAGCAGAAAGAAACATAGCTAAGCTGCTGAAAATTACTATAATTTTTTTCTTACCCATTTCAGGCAGACTTCTTATCCATTAAAAAAAATCTTGGAGGAAAAAAATATTTAATGCAAAGCCCATTTTACTTTTCGTTTTTTATTAAAGCAATCTACGTGCCAACTAAAATAAGAGGAGTATTAATTTTTTTGGGCCTCTTTCTGTCCTCAATTGATGACAGATGCTAGATTTAACGACACTAAAGATAAAAGAAGATAAACAGGATCAGACCTTTCAAACTTTTATGAATTGATTATTTCTCTCATCTTCTTTAAAAACCTAGTTTTCTATCTTATCAGGCCACTTTAAAAATTAGAAAAGTTTTAAAGGTCTGACCTCAAAATCGTGTTTGACTCTAAAACATCTCAATGCTATATTCCCAAATCTGGAATTAAACCATTAAAATTCTGAAAAGAGGAAATAAGAATGAAGAATACAATAAAACCCGTTTTCTTTTTATTACTATTTTTGTTATTCCTTACCCAAATATTTTATTCCTTCCCTGTAAAAATACAATCGTCAGGACAAGAAGAGAAGATCGTTGAATTTTTTCTCAAAAACGAAGTCACTGTTGCTGTCACAGACTCTGGACTGGGCGGTCTCTCTATAATGGCCGATGCTGTGGAGAGAATGAGGGAATCTAAAATTTTCCAGAAGGTGAATTTTATATTTTTTAATGCCCTCTTTTCAAAAGAGGGCGGCTTCAACAGTCTAAAAACGCGCAAGGAAAAAATCCAAATCTTCGATAGCGCTCTTAAAAGCCTGGAGGAAAATTACAATCCAGACTTGATACTGATTGGCTGCAACACCCTGTCTGTAATCTACGATGATACCTCCTTTTCTGAAGAAACAAGCATTCCAGTAGTCGGAATCGTTGAAGCGGGAGTGGATCTTATCGCCCAGAAGCTCGAAACATCCCCTGAGGCTAAAGTCATTATTTTCGCGACTCAGACAACAACAAGCGAAGAAACTCATAAAAAGAAACTAGAAGAGAAAGGGATTCTTTCTCAAAGAATAACCCTTCAGGCCTGCCCTGAATTAGTCAATTATATCGAAAAAGGCTATGCCAGCGATGAGACAGAAATGCTGATTTCTGCCTACGTTGCTGAAGCTCTCCATAAAATGAAAGATACCCAATCGCCCCTGTATGTGAGTCTAAACTGCACTCATTACGGCTATTCTCTTGACCTCTGGGAACAAGCCTTCCGGAGCTCTAAGGTAAAGCCCCTTGCTTTTCTCAACCCGAATTCCAAGATGCTAGATTTCCTGTTTGAGCCACAAGAGCGGAATCGTTTTGACGGAACAGAAATCTCAATCCGCATTGTTTCCATGGTCGAAATCGGGAAAGAAAAAATTGAGTCTATAGGAAAAAGGCTGGGTGAAACTTCTCCTCAGACGAGCGAGGCTCTTTCCAATTATGAATTAAAGCCAAATCTTTTTAAATGGAAAGAATACGTTATATCTGAAAGATAGATCAAGGATAAAAATATGTCTAAAAGAAGGCTTCCCCTAAGCCTAAAAGATATTATTAGAAAGCTATCTGCTTTATCTATATCAACACCTGCTTTTTTATAGGTTATGGGAGGCATCCTATTCTTCCATTATCCTGAAACACCTATTTTAAATCACCACTCTTCTATCAAGTCAATCGAGGTCAGAGAGTAAACACTTCTTGTTTTAATGTGGCCTTTTTAATCCTTTGCTCCTGGGGAGAAACACCGATTCCGGGAAGCTCTGGAACTTTTATTGTCCCCTTGCTGGAGACTTCCACTGGCGGCTCGATCAAGTCTTCCGCATAGTATCTTTTGCTGGCAGAAATGTCATTGGGGAACTTAAAGTTGGGGAGAGTTGCCAGATGGATATTGTGTGCTCGCCCTATCCCTGACTCCAGCATACCGCCGCACCACACAGGAAGCTGCTTTTCCTGGCAGTAATCATGAATCTTCCTGGCTTCTATAATTCCTCCTACACGCCCGACTTTGATGTTAACGATTCGACAGCTACCCATCTCATATGCTTTCCTGGCAGTCTCCACTGAAAGCATGCTCTCGTCCAGACAGAGAGGAGTCCGCATTTCTTTCTGTAGCCGACTGTGGTCCCACAAATCAAAGGGTGGGAAAGGCTGCTCAACCATGATGAGGTTGAATTCATCAAGCCTTTTCAAGATTTCTTTATCATCGATGCTGTAAGCGCCGTTGGCGTCTACCTGGAGGGTAACATCAGGAAACCTTTTCCGTGTTTCCTCGCAGGCACGGACATCCCAACCTGGCTTTATCTTGAGTTTTATTCTCTGGTAGCCTTCCTCGAGAAAAGATTGAATCCTTTCCTGAAGTTCAGAAAAGGAATCCTGGATTCCGACGCTTACTCCTGCAGGAATTTCTGTCTTTTCCCCTCCATAAAGTTTCGAGAGCGGCTTTCCTTCTTTTTTCCCCTGAAGATCCCAGAGGGCGAGTTCGCATCCAGCCTTTGCCATCGGATGCCCCCTGTATTTTTTTGCCTCTCTGTAAAAATCTTCGGGATCAGAGATGGGTTTTTCTAAAACAAGAGGAATCAAAAAATCCTTCAATACGTGCCAGGCCGTGGCGGTTGTCTCGTAGCTGTAGAGAGGACTATTATCCGAAACGACCTCTCCGTATCCACAAATTCCATCCGCACAAATTTTTACAATAATGAATTCTCGCTCTTCTTCCCGGCCAAAGCTTGTCTCAAAAAAATGAACATAAGGAAGCCTTAAGAGCGAAAGCTCCACTCTCTCAACTTTAAGCCTTCTCATGGATCCTAATCCATTTTCTCAAACCTATTTTTTCATACAAACGCACAACTTTGTCTGCCATCGCCTCTGCCGAAAATTTTCGATGGACCAACTCATATCCTTTCTGTCCCAAACGAGAAGCTAGATCCTTATTGTTGTATAGCTTAAGAATGGCTCGGGCCAATGCCGTAGGATTACGAGGAGGCACCAGGAGGCCAGTTTCTCCATGAATCACAACCTCAGGGATACCTCCCACCTTAGTGGCAACAACAGGAAGCCGGCAAGCCATGGCATCTAAAATGCTACTCCCCATGCCCTCTAGATAAGAAGAAAGAACGAATAAATCCAGCGAAGTGAGAATTTTTGGGATATCCTCCCTGAAGCCTAAAAAAAAGACAATATCCTCTACGTCTAACTCTTTTGCCTGTCTATTCAGCTCCATGCTTAAAGGGCCTTGACCGACAATAATCGTCTTTATCTCGGGTGATTGCTGTTTGAGAATTTTTGTTGCCCGGATCAAATACTGGTGGCCTTTATGGTCAGCAAGATGAGCTACTATCCCTACCAGGTAATCATCAACCCCAAAAGAGAATTCGCGACGAAGGTAGTTCTTAGATGTTAACCCTAAAGAATCCTCTTCAAATGAAGAAAAATCTATTCCTGAACGGATGACTTCAATGTTCTCGGGTTCGACGCCACCTTCCACCAGAACCTTTTTAACTCCCTCAGAAATGGCTATGATTGCATCTACATTCTTCTGGTATTTGCGCCGGGAAAAATAATTTTTTTTGAGAGGGAAATCAACGCGTCTGGTGATTATGCGGAAGGGAACTTTGGCCAGAGAAGCGGCCGCTGAGCCAACCGCTACCGAATGGGCGTCGTGGAAATGAGCGAGGACGCATTTCTTGCGCTTCATAGCCCAAGCCAACCGGACGATTGCCGGAAGATCAAATTCATTTCTCATCTTAAAGGGAAGGACAGGAAGTTCCGCCTCACGGGCTTTCTGATGGAGCGGGCTTTCAGGTTGGACGATGAAAAAGAAAGGCAATCCTCTTCTTTTCAGCTCTTTAGCCAGGAAAAGAGATTGCCTCTGACCACCTCTCCATTCTGTTCCTGCATCAATCTGGAAAAGGCTCAATTCTCTCTCCTTTTTTCCATATCTCTCTCAGCTTAGCATATCGAACAAAAATGGCATAGCCGTGAAGCACAGAGATGATGAATCCTGCATAGCCGTCTAAAAAACCGGCTTTCAAAAAAAATGATTTCGCAAACCTGAAAACAGGCAAAAAGGCCAAATGATAAAACCGGCACTTTTTCTTCTGGGTGTAGAGTTTTTGGGCGCCGAGTTCTGAAAACTTGTCGATCCGATCCAGATGATCTGAAATATTTCGATAGGTGAAGTGGTGTATCTTGCCCCTGAGCTTCTGTACCTTTCCTTCGACGACTAATTTCTCATGGATGTACTCTCCTTCCCAGCGGGCTTTGTCCTTTTGGAATAGCCGGATTTTTCGATCTGGATACCAGCCTGAATGCCGTATCCATTTTCCTAGATAAAAGGCCTGCCTGGGCATGGAAAAGGCAGAACAATCTGGCTCTCCGTCTTTAATCTGGAGTATCTCTTCTCGAAGCTCGGGAGAAAGTCGTTCATCAGCATCCAAAGACAAAATCCACGGGAAAGAAGCCTTGTTGTTGGAAAAATTTTTCTGGTCTGCAAAATTTGTCCATTTCCGCTGGAAAACTTCTTTTGTGTATTTTTTGGCAAGCTTGACAGTGCCATCACTGCTGAAACTGTCAACAACTATGATTTCTGAAGCAACACCAGCCAAGCTTTTCAAGGCGGGCTCAAGCCTCTTTTCTTCATTAAAGGTAATGATTACAGCGGAAATTTCCATTGCCCCAATATTAACATAGTTCGCCCTTACAACTCCATATCTAGATAACTCTGTGCCTCTAATTACAAAAAAAGGGATAGGCCTTATCTTGCGAATAATAAACTCTGATAAGCCTTTCTCCAAGTATCAGTGAAAAGACCTCACGAGAGCAGAAGAGTATGTGTGCAAAGACGAGGGTTTGAGTGGTGCATTACTGGCCCGGCCTGAACTTGACCGTTTACGAGATGGGGCGGAGGCGGGTGCCTTTGATGCGGTGCTGGTTCTCTGACCGGATCGACTAGCGCGCAAGTATGCCTATCTGATTCTTATTGTTGAGGAATTTGAGCGTTTTGGTACTCAGGTCATTTTTCTGGAGCAATCGCCTGGGGATGATCCTCACAGTGCTCTGCTTGTTCAGATTCAGGGTGCCGCTGCTGAATATGAGCAGGCAAAGAGATTGTAACAGGTATCATTGCCATCATCCGGTCGTTCGGGTCAAAAATCAATCAATAACCCTTGTGTGGAGCTCCACATAAGGAGCAGAAGTTTATCCTTGCACCGAAGGTCTGGATAACTGTGATAATTCCATTATTAAGCTTTTTTCCTGTAAATGTTCTGATATATTTCAGAAGAGCTTTGACACCACAGCGGCAGAGATCACTTTGAAGTTTCCTTTAATAAAAACCGCCGAAAACAACATAAGAAACATCTCCACTAAAAATCATTAAAGATAGCTTTTATTTAAGCATTTCAGAAGCAAGAATCAGCGGATGAACAACCAATATTTTCCCTAAATTTTGTGATTCCTTTGATAAAATAAAATTGTGTAAATCATCAGATTCGGAAAACATTGCTTTTATGCCCAGCAACTTGCGCATTTGAAGCCTGCAGGTTAAACAAGGAGATACAATTATATCAGGTTTTACAGTGCATATTTCATCTGCCAGTGCTTCACCGATTTTCTCAGCATGTTCTGCCCACTTTTTCTCAAAACCTCGGCTTCCACCAAATCCACAACAGTTTGTTTTCAATTCAATTATATCGGCGACTGGAAGCATTCTGATAAATTCAATTAAAGAATTTTCTTCTTTCAATACTCTTAAATGACAGGGAATCTGGACCGCAATTCTTAATTCAATATTATTGAAAAATTTCCTTGAAACCTGCTCAAGAAGCTGATGTTCTGAATCAGCTTTTATTTCAGCTCTAAAATCATCTTTAATTCTCAACAACTCTTCCTTAAGAAAACTCGTTGCCTCGTAAAAATATCTTTTCATTTTTTTGATTTCATTCTTATTGAAAAACTTCTCGGGATGCTCAAAAAAAGGAAGCATACAGGAGGGGGAAGTAAAAATGACTGGTGTTTCAGAACTAACATATTCTTTTAATCCTGTTATTGATTCTTTTAATTTCGCTTCACCTTCAGCCTTAAAACCTCTTGCAAACGCAGGTTCGCCGCAACAATATCCGCTAATTAACTCAGTCTCATACTCGAATTTTTCGAGTAATTTTATAGCGGATTTTATCTCAGATGAATTAAAGAAATCACCTGCACAACCAGAAAAAATCACAGCTTTTCTTTCATCATTCTTGTCATGATTGGATAAACTTCTGTGTTTCAAAGGTTCAAATCTCAAATGATTCAGATTCGCGAGCCCAGACAGACTTACAAGCTTTCCAAAGAGTTTTGAACTTAAGATAGCTTTCGAGAATCTTCCTGTTTTTAACACCAATCGACCTAGCAGACGCGATTTTGACAAAATTTTATCAGGAAAGCTTGCAGATTTACGAAGATATTTCTCTTCAAAAAATGACTCAATAAGCTTCGCAACATCAACTCCAGTCGGGCATTCGCGCTTACAGGTTTTGCAATGCAAACACAAGTTAAAAAATTCAAGCAGATCAGAGCGCTCAAAAGGCGCCTTAACATGCCCAGAAATTATTTCCCTTAAAAGATTGATTCTTCCCCTTGAGGATCCTATCTCTCCTTCAATACTGCGGGTTACTGGGCAAAAATCCTTGCATTTTCCGCAACCATGACAGGCCTCGATAACATCAATAAATTGATTCAAAGCACCGGAATCTTTATGATTATATCCCTCATAAAATCTCAGAAAATCCCGTACCCTGTACTCTCGCCTAGGCACAATTGAAAGAGGATTGAGCGTAAAATTGGGGTCGAAAATTTTCTTTATCCTTTCAAAATAGGAATAGATTTCACCCCAGATTTCTTTTAAATAAGGCGTACGCAAAAGCCCGTCACCATGTTCGCCGGAAGGAACACCTTTTAATTCCTTTGCAAGCAAAGCGTGTTCATGTCCAAGGTTTTCTATTAATTTGGGAAAGCCTGGCGACATTCGGTCCAATCGAGGCGAGAAATGAAGCAATCCCTGTCCTGCATGACCAAATAAAGCTGCTGAAATTTTGTACTTTTTCAACAGATTATTCAAACCAAGAACAAACTCTGAAAGCTTATTCATCGGAACCGCTGCATCCTCAATCCAGCGTACAGGTTTATCCCCCGCAAGGCGCGATAAATATGCTGATGCAGAGCGACGAATTTCCCAGACCCAGGCTAGCTCCGAAGGATCTTCCGCAAAATGAAACTCAAAGGCTGAAGAACGTTTTATCAATTCATTGGCCCTTTTACTCAAATCCTCAAAATCGTTGCCTTCAAATTCAACTAAAAGAATAAAATCACTACCTTTTGGCAATCTAGCGTATTTCTCTGGTTCTTCAGTTGCAATAATCTGTAAATATTCATCTGCAAGCGCTTGCACTGTCGAGGGATGTAAATCCAAAAAATCTTTAACCTCAGAAAGTGCAGTCAAAGCATCTTTATAACAGAGAAGGACCGAATTTCTAAAAGCAGGCAATCTCAAAAGATCTAGCTCAATTTTCGTAAAAATACCAAGAGTACCCTCTGAACCGCAAAATATCTTTGTAAAATCAACTTCACCGTCAATTCTTGAAGCTTCAAATAGGTTATAGCCGCAAGAGTTCCTGAAACTCTCAGGTTTTTGTTTCTTAAGAGTTAAAGATGCTTCCTGCAACAACTCCTTGACCTGATTTTGATATTTCAAGGGAGTTGAACCGTTTCTTGTGACAATGATTTCTTCTGCATCAGAAGTAATAACCGTTAAACTCTTAACATAGTTTTTTGTTGTGCCGTAAAGCAAAGAATGAGCGCCCCCTGAATTATTTGCAGTCATTCCCCCTAATGTTGCATAATCCGATGATGAAGGATCTGGCGGAAAAAATAAACCCTCGGGCTGAAGAGCTTTTATGAATTTCGTACGAATTAATCCGGGCTCTACTGTCGCAACAAGTTCTTGACGATTAACATGCAAAATGCGGTTCATGTGTATCGAGAAATCAAGAATAATTCCTTCTCCAAGATTTTGCCCTGCAACTCCTGAGCCGGAACCCCTTGCTGTGACAGGAATTCCTTCTTCAGCTGCGATTTTAATTGTGTTAATAACGTCATCTTTATCTAAGGGATAAATAACTGCTGCAGGCAATAAATAACATATCGATGCGGAATAAGCATAAATGCGCCTTGTTAATTCATCAAAAAATACTTCCCCTTTTATTTTCTGAATAAATTTTCTTTTAGCCGAATTTGTAATTTCCATTTTCACTTAAATGACATCAAGAATAATAATATCTTGCTTAAATCAATTATCTTTAGATAGCTGTGGCTATTTATACTTTTTCCATTTCTTGGCGATCCTTTCCACAGCATCCAAAGAGGCCTGGATTTCACTCTCTGTGTGAGCAGCAGAAACCGCTCCAAACCCGTGGAAAATATTGAATCCTTCCTCGAGCATGGCTAATTTGAAAATTTTCTCTCTCAACTCTAAATCACTAACTTCCGGATTCCATACCTGCTCTGGAAAAGTAATGCGGTCAATTTTTTCCTGGAGAAATTGCACTCCAACACAGGAGCTGTTATCAGGCACCAGCTCGCCATAACCAGTGCATTTAACGTTGAATCCATGAGCAGTGAATATCTCCTCGATTCTGTTTCTAATCTTTGCCCCTAACTGCCCTATTCTTGGGTAAATTTCCGACTCGTTCTCTATCAGATATTTGATATAAGTTAGCCCAGCCAACATAGAGGCGGGATGGGCAGAAAATGTCCCTCCTTCAAACTTTACTTTCTGATCGGATTTAGCTTCTGGACTGCAGAGCACCATCACATCATCTCTTCCTGCCACTGCGCTGACTGGCATTCCTCCGCCGATAGCCTTACCGAAGACGGTTAAATCAGGCTTGATGGCGTATAAGCTTTGAAGTCCTCCGGCATGAAAGCGAAATCCTGAAACTACCTCATCAAATATAAGCAGGGAATTGTATTGCTGGGTCAATTCTCTTGCTTTCTGGAGGTAATCTTTATGGGAAAAAATAAATCCCCCTGCCCCGATAAAAGGTTCCATGACGAAACAGGCAATTCTTTCTCCATGTTCTCTGAATTTTTCCTCAAGATCTTCAATATCGTTAAATCTGGTCATGATTATCATAGAATCAGCGCCAGAGGGAAGACCGGCAGATTCTAAGTGATGGAGACCTTGGTCATAGAACGTAATTCCCTTCAGAGCGAAAGGGTGAGCCCCATGCCAGCCTCCTCCCACCTTCATCACCAAATCTCTTTTTGTAAAGGCCTTGGCCAACATTATGGCATACATCGTAGCTAGAGTTCCGCTAGTTGTGAAACGAATCTTATCTGCCCCTATTTGGCTGAGTATGAGCTCCGCCAATTCCCTCTGGTAATTCCCGGGAAATCCTGTCATCAACCCCTGATTTTTCTGAAAATAATCAATTAGGGCGTTGATAACTATTTTTGGATTATGTCCTAAAAGATTGGCAAAATGTCCCTGCCAAAAATCTACATAAGTATTACCATCGGCATCCATGACTTTAGAACCACTGCATTGAACATCGTAGAAAGGAAAAGGGTCTAAAAGCCGAAGGGAATGGCTGCCCCCTCTTATTTGATATCGAGAAGCTTCCATAAAGAGTGTCTCTGATTTTTTGTGTTTTAATTTATAATTTTTAATTAAATCATTGAGCAAACTTTTTTTATCCATGATTAGTTTTCCAATCATTAAGCAGTACAGAGTAGAATAAAAACATTTGAAATTTTCTAAAAATTATGTACTACAAATTATGATAGTTAGTCAAAATTTTTTAGAAAAATAAGGGGCCAATTAAGGTTTGATAAATCGGTTCTCTTCCATTTTTTGTTTATGTGGGTAATCAATCACACCTGTAGATTTGGAAAAATGCGAATTTATTGAGCCAGGCTCTTTGGTAAGAAAATCCTTTCTTCTGTAGGGGCTTTATCCTTTATGTAGGTGTTTTATTTATCAAACACACATTTTTATAAATAAATTGATTTAATAAATCTAATCCGCGTATTAAAAAAAGGTGGGCTTGATGAATCAAGCCCCTACAAAATAAATCATATATTAAATAAGGTGGGCTTGATAAATCAAGCCCCTACAAATAATTATAATTGCGGGTTTGATGAATCAAACCTCATATCGCTCTATCTATGAGATTGCCAAGCTCCCTACGGGAGCTCGCAATGACAATTGAATAATCTTATTAATCCCTGCACTTCAATCATGTCACTTTGGGAAAAGATCAAATAATTAATGAGCATAAAGGCCTGTCCCCCTTATTGATCTGCCCGCCAGGAACAGAAGGGAATCTCTCCTTTATTAATCTTTATTTATTGAATTGTGATATTTTTATGTTTCTTTTCTCCAGGCTTTTCCCGACAGCCTTCTCCAGCCTTGCCCAAGCAAGATTGTAATCAATCAAAGACCTAAGTTCCTGGGACCTTTCCCTTGCCAGTCCTTCCTGATACTGGAGAACAAAGTAATTTGTCGTAAGCCCTACGTTCAGTTTCTTCACCTCAGCTTCTAACCTCTGCTCGGCCAATTCCCGGGCGAGCCGGTAAGCCTGGAATCTCTTGGCATTTGTTTCAATATCCCTCACTGCATTCTTAATTTCTAAAAAGATCTGCTTTTCAGTGTTTTCAAGTTCAAGCTGGCTCTTTTCCCATTCCATCTTGGCCCTGACGTAATCAGCTCTTGACGTAAAGCTACTCAGGGGTATAGAAAGAGTCAAAGCTACAGTCCAGTTATTATAAAGAAGCTTAAAGGCATCACGAAGAGAGTCAGCAGGGCTTCCTTCTTCTTTCCCTACAGGTACTGGAAAAGGTTCGCCAGGCACATCCTCATAAATGATTCTATCTCCTGAAAGTCCCGGGCTCCAATAAGAAAATTGTAAATCCAAACCGGGAAGCATCTGATTCTTGGCCACACCCATATTCAGCTTATTTGTTTCAATGTTTATCTTTTTCATCATTAGCTCAGGTCTTTTCTCTAAAGCTTCTTTCAACGCTTCGTCTAATGATATATCTCTTTGAATGAACGTTGGTTTATCCAAAGGCACAATCCTTTTCGTGCTCATCTCCGCTTCTTCAGTAATGTAGAGTAAGTCTTTGAGCACGTCTTCATTCCTTATGGTAAGAGCTTCTGCTTGAAGGATGTCAGCTTCCCTTGAAGCCACTGTTGTTTCAGCATTCAATATCTCTATGGGAGCTAGTTTTCCAACTTCAACTTCCTTTTTATTCTTAGCCAAAAGATCTCGAGCAAGCTGTAAAGATTGCTGTTTGACTTTGTAATCTTCAATAGAATAGACAAGGTTCCAGTAAGCTTCCTGAACCTGATAGATAGTATCCATAAGAACAGATTCGAATTGATTAACAGAAACATCCAGGTTGTTTCGAGCAACAATGATCTCTCTTCTGCTGACGTTAAACCCAAACCCTTTCAGAAGAGGCTGGGTAAAATTAAAGCGCAAAGTGTTTCCAAAGGTCGGATTCAAGGTCTGAAAGCCAGCTGTAGTATCAGATGTATACCCCGTTAAATCCAGGGAGAAGTTTCCTCCCGTCGGTATTTGCTGAACCAAAGAAAATGAGTAGTCAGTGTACTTCCTCACAACAACATCAGCTTGCTCAAGCCACCAATACGAAGGATTTTCAGTCCGTTCATTTCCAAAGCCAACATCCAGGCGCGGCAAAAAGAATTCTTTGGCTTTAGAAAGGGAGGCATCAGCCAGGTCAGGATTATAAACCTCTACAGCTACGGTGAGATTGTCTTTCAAGGCCTTGACAATACAATCTTCCAAAGTAAAAGAAAGCACCTTTTCTTCCTGGGAGAAAGAGGGTTTGAAAAATAATGCTAGAATTAAGACTAAAATAATACTCGATTTCATCCTCACGTTACTCCTCCTTAAAAAAAATTACGTGAACAATAATCATAATTTTTATCATTCATTCAGTTTAGCTTGTTTGTCTTGTTTCAATCAAATAATACGTATATTTCACCTGATTGGTTCAAAAAATGGCAAAAAATTGGGGTCAGACTTGCGAAACTTGCATTTTTGATTGCAACTGCTTTAAATAATTCAATCTTTACATGTTTATCCTGAAATAATTCAAGTTTTCAAAGTCTAACCCCCCTATGTGACCTATTTATGCAAGTTTTGCAAGTCTTACCCCTTGATATTCAAATCGGGGATAGGCATTCAGATCCAAAGAAAAAGAAGGCTTTTTTCTGCTCTTGAGTTTCACCAAACCCAGAGAAGCTACCATGGCTGCGTTGTCTGTGCAGAACTCAGGGGAAGGAATAAAAGAAGGCAAGCTTTCCCTTCGGCCAAACTCGGTGAACTGGTGCCTTAGCTTTTTGTTTCTGGCAACACCACCACAGAGAACGAGCGATTCTGGCTTGAAGAGCTTTATGGCCTGAGCCAGATTTGCAAGTAATGCTCGAATCACGGCCATCTCAAAACTGGCTAAAAAATCGAGGAAATTAGGATGGCTATTTGAGAGTTTATTTTCTTTAATCAGCCTCAAAGCAGCTGTTTTAAGTCCGCTAAAACTGAAGTCAAGGCTTCCATCTGTCATATGGGGCAGGCCAAACGTGAACTTTCGGGGATTCCCTTTCCCCGCAAGTCTATCAATAATCGGCCCCCCAGGGTAGCCTAAATCAAGGAATTTGGCTATCTTATCCAGCGCTTCTCCTGCAGCGTCATCTCTTGTCCGTCCGACAAGCTTATAATCAAGTTTTTTCTTCATAAAAAATGTTGAGGTATGACCTCCCGACACTACAAGAGCCAGCGCAGGAAAAGGAATTTCTCTGGTCTCAAGGAAAGCAGACTCAATATGGGCTTCAAGATGGTCTATCCCTATCAAAGGTTTTTTAAAATAGAAAGCCAGGCCTTTGGCAAAAGAAAGCCCGACGAGTAGCGAACCGACCAGGCCAGGTCCCTGGGTCACAGCATAAGCGTTGATCTTTTCAAGCTTAAGCTTGGCACGCTCCATGCACTCCTGGACAACATAGCCTATGGAAGTAAGGTGCTGGCGTGAAGCTAATTCAGGGACAACTCCGCCATAAGGAGCATGTATCTCGTCCTGAGAGAGCACTACATTGCTCAGGATTTTAAACTCACTGTTTAGGACAGAAGCAGAAGTCTCATCACAGGAGGTTTCAATCCCTAAAACATTCATCGCTCTAAATTTCTTTATCTTCCTAATCCTTTAGGTTTTTTTCATAGGGAGGATAAACAATCCCTTTTTCGGTGATGATGGCAGAGATGTAACTGGCAGGAGTGATGTCAAAAGCTGGATTTTGGACCTTCACATGGGGAAGAGTCAGGCAGCGACCTCCGATCTCTCTAACTTCCTGCGGGTCTCTTTCTTCTATCGGAATCTCTTTCCCTTCGGCCAGGTTAAAATCTATGGTGTTTGAAGGAGCAGCTACATAGAACGGAAGATTATGTTCTTTTGCCAGAACAGCTATCGTGTATGTTCCTATTTTGTTGGCCGTATCTCCGTTTTTGGCTATCCTGTCAGCTCCTGTCATCACCACAGAAATCATTCCTCTTTGCATCAGGAAGCCTGCCGCGTTATCGGTTATTAAAGTGACCGGGATATTATCTCTGTCAAGTTCCCAGCATGTCAACCTTGCCCCTTGAAGGAAAGGTCTGGTCTCATCAGCATAAACCTGAATCTCCTTTCCCTCCTTGAAGGCAGCCCTGATTATTCCCAAGGCTGTGCCGTATCCGGCTGTTCCCAGCAACCCGGCATTGCAATGAGTCAGGACAGACTGACCATCTTTGAGCAAATCCTTTCCCCAAATACCAATTTTCTTGTTGGTTTCTAAGTCTTCTCTCTCTATGTCCACAGCCTCCTGGATCATCCTCTGCTTAAGCTCGGCTAAAGACAAATCCTTGTTCTTCTCGAAGGTTTCTTTCATCCTTTCCAGAGCCCAGAATAAATTGCGGGCCGTTGGCCTTGTCCTCTCCAGGCGGCGATAAATCCGGTCAAATTCTTTATCCAGGTTTTCTTCGCTCTCAACCCTCAACAGGCCCAGCACCACACCATACGCGGCAGCTATCCCGATGGCTGGCGCTCCACGGATTATCATCTTTTCCACAGCCTCAGCCACCTGATTGTGATCCGTGCATTCTACATAGACTTCCTTTTCCGGTAACTTTCTCTGGTCGATCATGATCACTTTATCTTTTTTCCACTCAATTGTCGGAAGCATTCCTAACCTCGCTTTTCCAAGAAGGAGTCTCAGCGTCTCTCCAGTTCCATCTTTTCACCCAGGCCATGTATCTGGACCGAAACTCTTCCCATTCTTCCTCCTGGAGCTTTTCTTTTAGACTCTGATAGCAAAATACAATTTGAAGGTCATTATCCCGAAAGATTTCTTGTTTGGGAAGGCCAAGCTCCCTGGCCATTACAGCCTCTTCAAAGCTTTTTTTGTAGTCTTCAAGGTGGCTCAAAACCTGAGATTGGAGATAATGATAAAAGCCGCAGCTTAAATCTTTAGTTGTGAGTTTCTCCGCTGTTTTGAGGGCTGTAGCCAATAATTTCTGCTTCTCTTTCCCTTCTTTCTGGAGCGCTCTTTTGAGCATGGCATCTGTATATTTCTGGGCGGCAAAAACAGCAACTTGTCTTAGCTTTGATTTATCAAGAACACTGGCGTAGATTTTGAGAGCAGGATCTTCAAGCTTAAGTTCATCTAATGAAGAAGCCAATCCTAAAAGGGAAATCTCCCGAGCCCATTCCTCGCCCTTCTCAAACCCGTAAGAAAAAGCATTGAGAAAGCTTCCCTCGGCTTCTTTCCACAATTCCAGGTTCAATTCAGCCATCCCTTTCAACATGAAAGCCTGGGCTGAAGGATGCTTTTCAGCCTCCAACTCAGCCTCGATCAAGGCCCTTTTGTAAGAAGCAACCGCCTTCTCAGTCTGGTAGAGGCTGGAGAACCTCTGTCCTTGAGAATAAAAAAACTTAGCATCCTTAAGATGGGAAACGCAGGCAGGGAGTGAAAAAAGCCAAAAAAGCAGCAAAAGAATGATGAAGGATATTTTGGGGATAATCCGAAAACTGGCAATCGTTTCTCTGGAGATAAGATTCTTATTCATTTCCCTCTCCCTTTCCTCATTCACTTCCTTCTTCATTTCTTCGTTAGTTTCCTTCCTTCGTCCACTTTTTAATCTCATTTGCTACAACTTCCTGGACTTCTTCATTAGACATAAGATCAACGCTGAGGGAGGCCGCCTCTTCGGCAACGCTCTTAAGGCCTTCAAGGAGTCTTGATTTACCCTCCAAAGCTTCGATATCTCTCTTAGCACGACTTACTTCTTCATCGAACTCCTTAACAATGTTCCTAAAATCTTTTGATTCGAGCTCTTCATAGAAAAGAGCGGAAAGAAATGGATCCTCAAGGCCGATGATGGGGTAAAGCCTGTTAAAAGCCTCTCTTAAAGCCTCCTTATCGTTACTCATTATTTCAGCCTCGTAGACTTGGCTCAAGGATGAGCTCTTCTTAAAAAAATTGAGCACAAACTCAGCAGGTTTTTCCTCGATTAGCTCAGGATCAAGATAAACCTGCCAGGATAGAATCTTCTTTTTCCATTCCGTGGCTCGTCTGATCCCCCAGAAAATAGCCGTGCTGAGAAGAGGAAAATAGAGATAGGATTTGACAGGAAAAATTTTTGAAAGAAAGCTAATTCCTTTCTTGACTATTTTTTCTAGAGTCATCTTTTTCATGAACTAAATATAAGCTATAAAACGACAAGAGTAAATAATATATAAACCGAGGCTTGTTATTTAGATCATCCAGTCTAGCTAAACCAGCTTAAGCTATTAATAATACCAAAGCAATTATTCCAGGGCCATCGCCAGGAGTAAAGAAAATTCCTTCGCTTGTCATTGCGGGCCCCAAAGGGGCGAAGCAATCCCTTAAGAAAAGGTTGAGATTGCTTCGCTCTCTTCGCTCACTCGCAATGACAATTTTATATGAGATTGCTTCTTTTCGCTCGCAACAAAGGATTGCCGCGCTTCACTCGCAACGGCGGACCGCCACGGCCTTTCAGGGCTCGCAATGACATTGTGAAAATATATACTGCTTTTATATTAATACAAACGCAGTTATCACGGTTAAATTGTCACGGAGAACGACCGAAGGGAACACGGCCATCCCATCAATTTCTGAAAAGATTGAAATCTACTTCCGCACCGGAGTGCTCTCCTGAATCCATTTTTCTAATTTAGCTTTTTCTTCCGGTGAAAGCAGGCGATATGAAGGGCTTGCTTTGAACATATTGAAATATTTAAGGGCACTGATTTTATCTCCCTTCCTCATGTAGGCAATGCCCAGATAATACATGGATTGCTCGTTATCAGGCCTCAACTCTAAAGCTTTTTTAAAAGAGTTAATCGACATTTCAAAATTATCCATATATAAATGGGCAATTCCTAATCCGGAGTAAGCCGAGTAATAAAAAGGATCTAATTCTATGGCCTTTTTGTAATTCTCAAGAGCCTTCTCGTAAACTTTTATATCTTTTGTTTCTTTAAATATGTAAAAGTAAAGTGAGCCAAGATTATTATAAGAAATAGGATATTCATTATCTAATGAGATAGACTTCTCATAAGCTTTTTGTGCATCTTCTAGATTTCCTTTGTTCCAATAAGCGAGGCCTAAAAAATTCCATATCTCTGGATCGATATCCATCTGAAGAAAGCTTCGGGTGCTAATAGCTGTAATGACTTCATCATACAGCCCCGCTGTTAAAAGGTAAGTTACGTATGTATACAAAATTTCGTAGTATGAAGGAACTGCGTCAAGTCCCAATTTTAAAACCTCGATGGCATCCCTCAACTTCCCTTGATCTTCATATATTTTGGCCAGATTTTCATAAGCTATTCCTACATCATCCCGATCTGTAATGACCTCTTTGAGCAGCTTGATTCCTTCACGAACTTTGCCAGCTTTATAAAGATTCATTGCCTTCGTAGACTTATTGTGATAATGGATTAGAACTTTCACATCGTGGTCGGGGCCAAAGCTCTCTTTTGCAGGGGCACTACTACCCGATACATAGCCAAGACTTCTTAGCTTTTCCAGGGATTTTCTATCTAATTTTTGCCTTGCTTGAGAACTTTCGTCCACGAATAAACTATTAATGATTTGGTCTAGCTTTTTTCTGTATCCATTTAAGTTTTTTTTGCCTGCAAGATTTTCAAGTTCATCGAAATCTTTTTCAAGATTGTAAAGCTCTGGTATGGGCGAATCTATAAATTTTTCATTATCATAAACATACCCTCTAAGGGGTGCCCATCCCCTACTATAATACGGATAAAGCGATTCAAAATAAATGGCTCGTCTCTTGAGCTTCTCCCCTTTTAAAGCGGGCAATAGTGAAGTGCCGTGGAGAAAAGCCGGCTTTTCTGCATTAAGCACATCACAGATAGTAGGAAAAATATCAACATGCGAAACATGCTGCTTAACTTTTCTGGGTCTTAAATCAGGAACATAAATAATAAGAGGAATCCATACTGTCGAATTATAAGCGAAAAGCCCATGGGTTTCCTCGTCATGTTCCCCAAGCGATTCTCCATGATCTCCCGTGAAAACAATCAATGACGTATCAAATAGATTATTTTCTTCTAAGTATTTAAAAAGTCTTCCCAAAACATGATCGACATAAGCAACTTCTCCATCATAAGGATTCTTAGAAAATCGAGTTTTAAACGGCTCTGGCGGGTCATAGGGATCATGAGGATCCCAGCAGTGTATCCAGAGAAACCACAGGGAATTCTGCTTTTTCAGCCAGTTAATAGCTCTATCTACGACTACCTCCGCCATTCGTTCTTTACCCAAATCCGTTTTAGAGCTCCGAACATCATAATCATCATCATAAAGGTCGAAACCCTGGGAAACTCCAAACCTTGAATCAAGGGGGAAGGCCCCGATGAAAGCACCAGTGGCGTAATCATATAGCTTCAAATGCTCTGCTAGGGACAAGAATTTTTCCCTGATTATAAAATTAGAATTATCGTGAACTCCATGATGCAACGGCGTTGTGCCAAAAAGAATATTTACATGGGAAGGTAAGGTCGTGCTGGTATGAGCAAAGGCTCTTGTAAACAATACTCCTCTCTCTGCCAGGCTATCAATATTTGGCGTATTCAAATGTTCATGGCTGTAACAACTCAACCTGTCCGATCTGAGCGTATCTATAGTGATAAGAAGAAGATTTAATCTGTTCTCCTTCTTTATTTTTGAATCTGCCAGATTGGCAGATGAAAATAAACTGAGAGCAACGCAGACAAAAAGAAGAAAAAATGCAGAATGAACTTTTTTCAACTCAAATTCCTTTCATTTATTATAGTTAGAAAGTTTAATATCAAATTTGGCCTCTATGTTCTCGTAAAATCTTAAGCTACTTTCAGGAGAATGTCTTAATAATATCTGATTCATCTATTATAAAAACTTTGCTGAAAAGTTTCCAGGTTAAGTCAAATTTAGAAAGTCCGCTAATCCTAGCGATTATAGCTTTATTATTTTATCTCAAGGAGGGCGAGGAAGGCTTCCTGAGGAATTTCTACTCGCCCTATTTTTTTCATTCTCCTTTTACCTGTTTTCTGCTTTTCCAGGAGTTTCATCTTTCTTGTGTAGTCTCCTCCATAGAGCTTGGCCAGAACATCCTTCCGGTAGGGCTTTATGGTTTCCCGGGCAATCACTCTTTTGCCTATGGCAGCCTGGAGAGAAACCTCCCATTGCTGACGGGGGATGAGCTTTCTCATCTTTGCCACAAGCATCTTTCCCCGGGAAAAGGCTTTATCCCTATGAACGATCAAAGAAAACGCATCCACAGCCTCTCTGTTTATCAGGATGTCCAGCTTGACCATAGGGGATTCTCTAAATCCCGCAAACTCGTAATCCATGGAAGCATAGCCCTGCGATACTGATTTCAGTTGGTTGTAGAAATCCATGACGACTTCATTCAGGGGAAGAAGATAGGTTAAAAAGATGCGCTGGGTACTGACGTACTCAAGCTTCTTCTGTTCTCCTCGCCGACTTTCCAGAAGCTTGAGGATAGCCCCCAGATACTTATCAGGCGTTATGATCAGAGCTTCGAGAAACGGCTCCTCAATTTTTTTAATTTGCTGAGGGAGCGGAAGTTGTGATGGATTATGTATTTCTCTAACCTTGTCGTCCTTACCAGTAACTCTGAAGCTTACACTCGGAGCAGTAGTTATAAGGTTTAAATCAAATTCTCTTTCCAACCTCTCCTGGACTATTTCCCTGTGCAGGAGGCCCAGGAAACCGCCCCTGAATCCCATACCCAGCGCCGGAGAATTCTCAGGCTCATACTGAAAGGAAGAATCATTGAGCCTAAGCTTTTGGATAGCCTTCCTTAAGTCATCCACACTGCTCTCCCCGGCTGGAAACATCCCGCAAAAAACCATGGGCTTCGCCTCTTTAAAACCTGGGAAGGCTTGGGCGACGCTTCTTTTCTTTTCGGTGACCGTATCCCCTATTCTGGCATGGCTCAATTCTTTGATGCCGGCTATAACGTATCCCACTTCTCCAGCGGACAAGCGCTCCACATTTTGAGGCTTGGGAGTTAGGAAACCCACTTCCTCCACTTCGTATGAAGCTCCACAAGCCATAAGCTCGATCTGAGTTCCGGACCGAAGTGATCCGTCAAAAACTCTCACCAGGATGATTACTCCGCGGTAGGAGTCAAACCATGAGTCGAAGATGAGAGCTTTAAAAGGAGAATCTGGATTTCCCTTGGGAGAAGGGATACGACTGACTATGCTCTCCAGGACTTGGTCTATGGCTGTTCCCTTTTTGGCGCTGGCCATGATGGCTTCTTCTCGCTTTATGCCTATGATATTCTCCAGCTGCTCGAGCGTGAGCTCCGGATTGGCCGCAGAAAGGTCAATCTTGTTGATGACCGGGATAAGGACAAGGTCATTCTGGAGAGCGAGATAGGTGTTGGCTAAAGTCTGAGCCTCAACGCCCTGGGAGGCATCGATGACCAGGAGCGCTCCCTCGCAGGCGGTCAAACTCCGGGAGACCTCATAAGAAAAATCAACATGACCCGGGGTATCGATAAGGTTGAGGATGTATTCTTCGCCGGATGAGCTTTTATAGCGAAGGCGGGCTGTCTGAGCTTTTATGGTGATACCCTTTTCCCGCTCAAGATCCATCGTATCCAGCACCTGTTCTCTTAATTCCCTAGGAGAAAGGGCTCCGGTTTTCTCCAAGAGACGGTCAGCCAGGGTTGACTTGCCATGATCGATATGAGCAATAATCGAAAAATTCCGTATCCTTTTCATCGGGGTCAGACCTTTAAAACTTTTATAACTTTATCCAGATAATTAGCAAGAACTTGATCTCTATTAATTTTTTGCTCAATCGTGCGAATCATATTGGATATACTGGAAGTATCTCTCCCTAAAAACTCAGCAAGAAATTTATTACTGATTCCTGCCCTCCTTGCTGCAACAAATACAAACAAACTGCGAGCTCTGGATATCAACTGTTCTCTACTATCGCCCAAAATACCCTCAGGGCAAACTCCTGTTGTTTCTGTTACTATGTTCAGTATCTCTGGCAAAGTTTTCTTTTTTATAAGCAATAGATATTGCATATTACGTATATTTTGTTCTCTGTTTTGATCTTCTGTTTGATCTTTACTCTTCATCTTTTGTTTAACTCTTTCCACAAACTCTGGACTCCCTAAATAGCATTGATCAATCACATTATAAAAAGCATTTTGATGTCCTTTCCTATCGATCCCATCCCTAATAAATTGCCAATATTTTTTTTCCGCTGCAGATTCATCTTCAGAGAACATTCTAAAGATCAAACCCGTCTTTACAAAAGGCTGTCTTGAATATCCAAGATAGACTTGATGACTACTCCATTGATAATCCTCCGGGCTTGCCACTATAGCTGCTCTCACAGGATTAAGATGGATGTATCTCACCAGCTCTAAAAGATAGGTGTCTCGCTGACATAAAATAGCTTTATATCGTCCCTGAAAAAGATGACCCACAGATTCATACTTTTTATGATAATAGTATGTATAGCTTTGTTGAATGCCTTGCATGATTTTTGAAAGAGGTGTAATGCCTGTTTCAATGAGAAGATGGATATGATTAGGCATCAAGGTATATGCGTACAGAATGAATTTATATCGCTCGTGATATCGTTTAAGGCGTATAATATAAACATTATAATCCTGATCATCTTTAAAAATCACTTGTTTATTATTTCCTCTTGCCAGGACGTGATAAAAGATCCCTGGAAACTCAATCCTAGTTTTGCGAGCCATTGTTTTAATTATAAGACGTTTTAATCCGAGAATAATTACAAAAACAAAAAAATTAGTCAAATTATGAAAGTTTGAAAGGTCTGACCCCAATCTACAATCTATGGTAAAATAATATTTTCTGGTATAGATGATGATTAAAAAAGTAATAATAATCATCTGCTCAATCTTTCTCCTGGTGAGTGTTCACACCCTAATCCATCCAAAAGAAAATTTTATTAAAAAAGCACAACAAAGCATGGATTTTACAGAATATGAGCGAGCTATTGGCTATTTCGACCAAGCCCTCTCAACCAATCCCAATCAAAAAGATGTGAGAGCACATCAGGGATTTGCCTATTTCAAGCTGGGAAAATATGATGATGCGATACGCGTCTTAAAGGAAGAACTCGCTCTTTTTCCCGTTAGCCTTGATGCCTCCATCCTTTTAGGTTACGTTTATNTTATCCAGGAAAAATACGAAGAAGCTGCAAAANTATGCGAGGATTATGGNGACCTCTTTGAAAAAGCTCTTAGAGAAGAAGCAAAGAAAAAAAAGCTGGATTTAAGGAGTAAAAAAGACAGAGCCGAATTCAAGGAGAACTATGAGTATTTCTTTGATAAAATTCGCAAAAAAAATCCTAACTTAGGCCTGCCCTACTTTATTCTCGGTTTTCATCACAAAAAAAGCGGAAATTTCGACAAAGCAGAGGACAACTTTAACGAAGCTATAAAAAAGGGCTATAGCTCGGCTGATTGCAAAGCCCAATTGATAGATATAGAACTTGCGCAAGAAAACTGGCAAGAGGCGCTGGTGAAGTCACGCATTGCGCTGCAGATAGAAGAATCTAAATCCGAATTTTATTTTTTAATGGGATATACATATTATCATCTTGGCAATACAGAAAGGGCTGTTTATTGTTTTGACAATGCGTTCAAGCTTAGACCATATGAAGTCGAAGCAGCAAAAAATTTAGGCAAGATATATTTCAACCAGAACAAATTCAAGAAAGCCACTTCCTTCTTAAAAAAAGTTCTAAACATAGTTCCTTTCGACTACGAAGCGATGTTTTTGTTGGACCGGTCTTCGGATGAAAAACCAGTACAAAAGAAAGAAAATAAGCCAAAAATTACTAAGAACATAGTGGATAAGGTTGATTTAGAATACAAATATGTTTTCAAGTCCGATATTAACTACATCATAAGCGTCATGAATGAAACTGCCCTTTCTCTTCTAAAGTCAGGATATTTGGGCAAGGCGATAGGATTGATTCGCGTTTTTCTAGAAATTCATGACCTCTCTCCTGACCTAAATTACAATCTTGCTAATTTTTATCGCATGAACAATGATTTGGGAAAAGCTATAAAATATGCCTGGAGGACCACAGAACTCAAGAAGGACTTCAGAGATGCCCACGACCTGGTGGGAAACATATTCTTCAGACTGGAAGATTATGAAAATGCCATCATAGCTTACAGAAAAGTCATGGATATAGGCCCCAGGGATAGCCTGGGCTACTACAATTTGGGGTGCGTCTATTCGGCGATGGGAGATTTTGCAAATGCCGAGGAAAGTTGGAAAAACGCCATAAGCCGAGAAAAAGTAAGAAAGGTTAAGACAAAAGAAAAGACCTCAGAGGATGAACTAACCAGAACTGTAACGGTGTTTAAAGCTTCTGTTGCGGCCAAAGCTCATGACAGCTTAGGAAGGCTCTACCTCCAGCGAAACCAGAGTGAAAAAGCTCTGGAACATTTCGAAAAGGCTATCGAGATTGAGCCTGGAAAGCCCGACCTTTATTATGAGATAGGCAAAATTTATCTTGATCAAAAAAACACCAAAAAAGCTATTTCTGCTTTTGAAAGATATCTCTACCTCGGCGGAAAAGAAGAAAAAAAAGTAAAAGAAATATTAGAATCAATAAAATAGATAAATCTTTCCTGCCAAAAGCATTTGGATCAAAACCCACTGAATGAGGCTTGACTTTTAGCCATGACTAAAGTAATTTTGTTATGAAGTAAAGTATTGATATAAGAGAGACACAAAACCCTCTAAGGAGGTACAGATGTTTTTATTCGGACCGGTTGGACCAACAGAACTTCTCCTCATCGTTTTGATCATTGTCTTCATCTTTGGCGCTCGAAGGCTTCCAGAGTTAGGGAAATCCTTAGGGGAAGGCATAAAGAATTTCCGAAAATCCATAACCTCAAAAGAGAAAGAAAAAAAATCCCCTCCTGAAAAGCCTCAACCTCCCGCCAAGGAAGAATGAGTCTCGCCTTTGAAAACATAGGTCAAGCAAGAAAAGAAAAAAAAGAGAATTATTTCCTTCCCTTCAAAAATTTTATAAGGTCGATTCTCCCCCTTGACTTTCTTACCATCATCCTCTACCTTCCCTTGCTAAATTCCAGAGTCCTCTGGAATAGAAACTTCATTTATGTAGCCGTCAGAAAAAAAACCTGAAAATGCCCCTCTATGCCGGATTTGACTTAGGCGGAACCCACCTAAAATATGGTTTAATCGACGATGGAGGAAGGATTGTTTTTGATACCAGGGCAGAAAGTCCTGCAAAAATAGAAGAGCTGATCCATCTTCTGAAAAGAATCTGGGAAGATATTAAAAAAAGAGAAAAAGGAGACATCAGAGCGGTGGGCTTCGGTTTCCCGGGAATCTTCAGTCTCGAGGAACAAAAAATTTTTCAATCCCCCAATTATCCTGAGCTTGATAACTTCGCGCTCACTCCCGCCCTTTCTCGATTTATTGAAGTTCCATTTTGGGTGAACAACGATGCCAACATGGCTGCCTTCGGCGAGTTTAAGTGCGGAGCAGGACAGGGAGTACAAAGCATGGTCTTCCTGACCATCGGAACAGGGGTCGGGTCAGGAATCATACTTGACGGCAAACTCTGGCTGGGCAAATGTGGATTTGCTGGAGAACTGGGCCATGCGACTGTCAACCCAAAGGGAGAAAGATGCAATTGCGGAAGTCAGGGTTGTCTTGAAACAGAAGTCTCAGCCCCTAAAATCGTCAAGAACTACAACGCCTTGAGAAAAAAACGGGAGAAGATTACAGCCGAGGAGGTCTTTAAAAGAGCTAAAAAAGGGGACAAGGATGCACTTCAGGCTTTTTCTCAGGCAGGCTATTATCTGGGTGTCGGGCTTTCTATCGCCATAAATCTTTTAAATCCTGAGAAGATTCTCCTTGGCGGAGCTGTTATGGAAGCGGGCGATTTTCTGCTCTCTCCCGCATCCCAAGTAGCCCTGAAAAGGTCATACAATGCGTCTTTTAAGTGCTGCAGGATAGAAAAGGCCAGCCTTGGAAACAAAGCGGGTTTTATCGGAGCCGCCCTGTGGGCAAAAGAACAGCTGAAAAAATAGACGGTCGATTCTCGGCCTCACCACATTTCTTGCGCGCTCCTATATTTACTCGTTCTTCCAGTCTTAGCTGCTAAACTCTCAAATTTTAAAGGTCTGATCCTAACCAATCCCAGGTCCTAAAAGTCTGACGCTTATTGTTCCCCTGCCTTGTTCGTTAAATCCTCAAGTTTTAAAAGTCTAACTTCCTACTTTAATTAACCAAGAATCAAAGTTATAAAAGATGAAAAGTTTGGAAGGTCTGACCCCAAGTCTGAACCCATCGTTCAACTAATTGAATTGAAATCCAATTATTTGAATCTTTTTTTTGAGGAAAAAATTATTTTTGCAACATATATTATTGAAAATAAACAAATTAGAAGAGCAATCCTTCTGGCATATTTTTTGCAACTAAAATTATTTGATTAAGTATTATAGATTTATGTAAATTTAAAGAATATAAATTACAAAGAAAAGAACAATGGCTCACTCATCATCTCATTCAATCACAAAAATCCCTACTTTAAAATTATTGTTGATATTTCACCGAGATATATTATATGATTTAAGCACCATAAATAAGGAAAAGTTAAAACCTATATTCTGAGGAAAGTGGGCTTGTTAACACTTTGCCTCTTAAGAGAGGATTAAAAGAATACTTAACAATAAGAGAAGGAGGTGAAAAAGGAAAAACCAAACCAAAAAAAAAGGCAAAATGGAGGAGTGTTGTACAAAATAAACACTCCTGGGATTATGACTAAAAAGGAGAAGGAAATGAACAAAAAGATTTTTAAAGTCTCCTTGATCTTACTTTTAGCTTTTGGCCTAACATCCACAAGCCTTGCTCAAGGAAGACAAACAGGATCCATAAGCGGCACAGTCGTTGACACAGAAGGTAATCTTCTCCCAGGATGTACCGTTACTCTTTCCGGCCCTAGGCTTATCGGTACGAAAGGTTATGTAACGTCAGAGATGGGCAAATTCCGCTTTCCCTCTGTCGCACCGGGTCCCAGTTATGAACTGAGAGTGGAGCTACCCGGATTCAAGACAACCATCAGAAAAAACCTTATCGTCAGCGTGGCAAAAGCCACCATTGTAACCATTACCCTGGAGATCACGACCATCGAAGAAGAGGTCACAGTCGTGGCTGCCTCTCCTGTTGTCGATATCGAGACATCCAAAGTGAGCGTTAGCTACACCTCTGATTTCCTAGCGAGTATCCCGATGAGCCGAGACCTGTACGGTATCCAGAATTCCATCCCCGGAGCTATCTCTGAAGGAGTCGATTACCGTCGGACATCCTCCATACTAGGAGGGACGGTTCGGAGTCAGCTCTACCAGCTGGATGGTGTTCCGATGAATGATCCCGCTACCTTCTATCCCATGGCCAACATCAATGTGGATGTCTACGATGAGATCGAATTCGGGATCGGGTCACTTCCAGCTGAAGTGGGACAGGCAGACTCAGTGGTTGTCAACATCGTCACCAAGGCCGGTGGAAACAAGTTTACGGGAAGCGCCTCTGCTTATTATACCAGCGACTCTTTTGCCGAGAATCTAACGAATGCCGAAGATAGAGAAGCGATTGGTGTCAATCCTCCCGAATCATTCATGGATTACAAAGACGGCTCTTTGAGCCTTGGCGGTCCTGTCATTCCGGACAAGGCCTGGTTCTTCGTAAACGGCCGCCGCCTTATCTGGGAGAGAGCCAATCCAGAGACGTATGATATTCGGTTAGCGAATATCCAATTGAGGGAATGGACGTTCAGTGAAGCAGAGCTGCAGCATTTTGATATCGAACATCGGGAGTGGTTGGGCTTTGGCAAACTGACCTTCCAGCTCAGCGATAACCTCCGCTATATGGGCATGTACCATTGGAACAATATCTATGAACCTGTTTACCAGAACAGAACCAGTAATTCCTACACTTTTGCCTGCACGATCGTCTGGGATCACGAGAACACCCACACCACAACTCACCAACTCAACTGGGTCCTGAGCCAGAATACATTCGTCGATGTTCGCGGGACGTATGTCTACCGCCATTTTCCCATCCTTCTGCGGCCAGAATACGCAATGAACTATTTTGTCTACGACCGGGAGGAAGCAGTTAGATGGGGTAACTCGTATTACGGCGACGATTATATCCGTAAAAAAACCCTCGCTTCGTTTTCGGTGACCCACTTCGCAGATGAAATCTTGGGAGCAAGCCACGAACTAAAGTTTGGCGGTGAATACGAAGGCACTATTTACGGCCTCGACAGGTACAAGGACGGCAATCCCTACTACACCTACTGGAGAGATTACAACGCTGGCGACAAGTATTACTACTCAACCTCGGGTAGGCGGGGCCGGTTAAGAGTGCGTCCTTTTGGTCCGCGAGACACAGTGTGGAAATATGACAACACCCGCCGTTGGTCTGCCTATGTCCAGGATAGCATAGTCAAAGGGAAGCTGGCGATCAACGTTGGTCTCCGTTTTGATTACAGCTACCAGTACGAACCAGAGCAAACGCGGCCAGATATGATCGACCTGTATGATGTCGGGCCAGAATTCATGAACCCCGCTCTGACCGATCCTGCTATCGGTAATCTCCCTCCAACTATAATCCTCCATGCTCTTAACGACCAGTATCACAACGATCCCGATATAGAGTTCAATCAATTGTCTGCTTTTGATGCGCTCACTACCGATTACAGAAAAATCGTTAAGTTCACAACTCTCTCGCCGAGAATTGGAATCGTTTACGACCTCTTCGGTGACGGAAAGACAGCTCTCAAGGCCTCTTTCAGCCGCTACCATGAGCCCGTCTGGTCCGCTAAGTACAATGCCGCCAACTTTATGAGCGGCAGTGCTATGAACTGGTACTGGTACGACCGGAACGCCAACGGATACATGGACCTCCCCAGACCCGGCGGCACCTATGGATCACCTGTTGATCCTCAGTACCTTGATGATGGTGGTGTCATTTATGGTGATCCTGACGGCGATGGGCTGTCTGGCGATGATTACAGGTTAACCGATTATGACAAGCAAGATCCCGAGTGGAGCTACTATATCCCCGATTTGAAGGCTCCCTATATGCATGAATTCACCCTGGGTATCGACCACGAGCTGATGAAGGACTTCAGACTGGGGCTCCAATTCATCTACAAAATTAACAAGAACATCGTCGAGGATGTGGATAAGAACAACGGCTATGATCCTAACGCTACAATGCCATCAGGGCCGAATCAAGGAGATCCCATCTGGCTCCCGTATAAATTTACTGACCCTGGCTGGGATGGAGATTGGGAAACTACAGACGATAACCAGCAAATGACCGTCTATGCCCTGGCTGATTACGCTCCAACAAGGACTTACCATGGTGTGAATCCAACAGATGCTAAGAGGACATACACGGCTGTAGTTCTGACTTTCGATAAGAGGATGTCAGGCGGGTGGCAGCTGCAGGGCTCGTTCCTGTATTCTGCCTTCAGAGGCAATGCCGATCCTGGATACAGCGACACAGAAGGCGAGTCAGGAATGTTCGACAATCCTAACGTGATGATAAACTCCTACGGCCCGCTATCTTTTGACCGCCCGCTCCAGTTAAAGCTCATGGGATCAGTCATCCTCCCCTTTGACATCATCTTTACCGCTTATCTCCAAGCTCGCTCAGGATCACCCTGGCAAAGAACGATCTCGCGCGTCTACTTCCCCTCCAGCACTCATCCTGACTATATCGATACTCAAGATAGCTACGTTGGGGTTACTACTGAAGAGCCTGGATCTCGAAGAGATTCTCCCTACACCATGCTTGATATAAGGATTGAGAAATCCTTCACCATTGGCGATTTCGGCAAGCTGAGTCTCTATCTCGATGCCTTTAACCTCGGGGGAAGAAGCGGTTACAGCATCACTGCCAATCCCAACCCCTATGTCTACTACTATGAAACTCCCCCGAGAATGGTACTCTCCTCAACCTATGGAGACGTTACCAGCTGCTTTGGTGTTCGTTCTGTCCGTTTTGGAATGAAGTTCTCGTTCTGATCCAAAAAGAGCTAACTGCTTAGTTCGATAAGATAAGAGGGAGGGAATCATCCCTCCCTCTTCCTGCCCTGGAACTTTGGGGGATCTCTCTAGCTACTATGTGAAGAAAAAAATATCTTTTTCGTGTATAATTATATACAGAAACGTGAAATTTCAAAAGACTGGTCTTCTCTCGAAGAGGACTGCTAAAGAAAGAAGAGATACGGAAAAAATTCTTATTCATGCCCGGTCTCTGCTGATGCTTTTTCTTCTCGGGATTACGTTTGTCCCGCTCTCCATGTATTCTCTAGGGAAAAAAGAGACAAAACAAAATTTTCTTCTTATCACCATAGACACACTCCGAGCTGACAGGTTGAGCTGTTATGGCAGCCAATACCTTAAAACTCCGAATATCGATAGTCTTGCGGAGAGAGGCGTTCTCTTTTCCAGGGCTTTTGCCAACACATCTACCACACTGCCATCTCATGCTAATATACTCTTAGGGACAACTCCAAACCATCATGGAGTCCATGAAAATTTAAATTTCATCGTAAGCGAAAAGTTGTTAACCCTGGCCGAGCATCTCAAGAATAACGGCTATTCAACCGGAGCCTTCGTGGGAGCCTACGCCCTCGATTCAAGGTTTGGATTATCCCAGGGTTTCGACTTCTACGATGATAAATACAGCCGCATTCATTCTGTAAATCTCTCCTCCTTGGAGAGAAAAGCTGAAGCTGTCATCGAGGCTTCACTTGAGTGGCTGAAAGGTCGAATATCACCCTGGTTTCTCTGGGTCCATTGCTGGGATCCGCATTCGCCGTATGACCCGCCGGAGCCTTTTAAAACTCAATACAAAGATCATCCGTACGAGGGGGAGGTTGCCTACGTCGATCTGATCCTGGGAAAGCTCTTCGATTATATGAAAGAGAACAACCTCTTCGATTCGACTCTCATTATTTTCACTGGGGACCACGGCGAGTCATTAGGCCAGCACGGTGAGGAGACTCACGGTTTTTTCGCCTACAATTCATCCCTCTGGATTCCTCTCATCATCTCTTTTCCTGAAGCAGCCTCGAGTCGTATCGACTACTATGTCACTCATATTGATATATTCCCGACAGTCTGTGATGTACTGGGAATCAAGAGGCCATCTTTTCTCCAGGGAACCTCTCTCCTCCCAGCTTTAAAGGGCAAAAAGCTGCCAGAAAGGCCGATCTACATCGAATCTTTATATCCGTACTACAGCCGCGGCTGGGCTCCCCTGAAGGGATTTATCCTCAAGAAGAAAAAATTTATCGACTCTCCTCTTCCTGAGGTCTATGACCTGAACCATGATTTTGATGAGCTCACAAACCTTGCCGAAACAGAAAAAGTAGCTCAACTTAGATCGCAGCTCAAGGAAATCATCCAGGCCCTGACACCATCCGAGAAAATTGACGCTGCTCAACCGGCCGACCGGGAAACTCGCGAAAAACTAGCAAGCTTAGGCTATGTATCGAGCGTTCGAGTTTCAACACAGAAGGATTTTAGCGTTAAAGATGATGTGAAGGTCCTCCTTCCTTACATAAATAAAATCGGCGAAGGCTGGAAATTGTATAATAAGGGAAAACAAGAAGCGGGAATCAAGCTCTTAAAGGAAATCATAGAGGAAAGAAAAGATGTAGATTTGGCGTATAAAAAGCTTGCTTTAATCCATAAAGAAACAGGAAATACAGAAGATGCTATTGTCATCCTGGAGCAAGGCCTCAATGCTCTTCCCTCAAATTACGAAATATTTATCGAATACATGAAAGTGCTCATTTCTGCCGAACAGTATGACAAAGTCATCAGCTCTTTCGAAAAAATGAACTTAAGAGAAGCTGAGTATGATCCAGAAATATGGGATAACCTAGGAACTGCCTATGCCAAGAAAGGCAATTTTAATGAGGCGATCAAAGCCTTTGAAATGGGTCTTTCCCTGGATGATAAGCATCCTGAGCTTTACAACAACCTGGCCAATGCCTGCTATTCTTACGGCCTGCAATCAAGAGATTCCTTCATCTATTCTAGATGCTTCGAATACTACAAAAAGGCCATAGAACTCGATCCTGAATATCCAGCTCCATACTATGGGTTAGGCCATGCCTACAGGCAACAAGGAAACCTGGAAGGAGCCATCTACTGCTGGGAAAAAGCTCTGGAAGCAGATCCCGATTTCAGCCAGGCTCATCTTGATCTAGCCCTAGCCTATTTAAACACGGGCAATAAAGCTAAAGCGTTTGATTTGCTCAGTGAGTATAAGAAACGATACTCCCATCTCATGTCTCCCGCTGAAAGAGAAAGATTAGACGCTCTGATTGAACAGTGCCAGAAATGAAAAAAAGTTACTTGCTTTATTTTTTGCTGCCACTTGCTACTTCTCTCTTGCTCTATGCGGCCTGCGCTTCTTCTAATTATAAAATCTTAAAACCTCCGCTTGACTCCAACAGCCAGAAATTCTTGGATTTCATCCGCTATATCATCACTTCTCAGGAAGATAGGATCTTCCGGGAAATGCCTCCTGAAGATCGAGGAGAGTTTATCATGGATTTCTGGGCAAGGCGTGATCCAGATCCCTCAACCCCTGAAAATGAATTCCGCTCAGTCTACTACACAAGGCTAGCTGTGGCTGATAAGGCTTTCCGNGCAGGCATTCCAGGCTGGATGACTGATAAAGGAAGAATCTATATCCTCCTGGGCCCTCCCACAGATGTCATCAAAAAGAGTGCGGGAGATCCCTCATCAGAATTCAGGAAAGATAAGAGGGAACTCAGCTCAAATTTGTTGGAGGATGGGACCTTAACTGAAAGACCGACAGAAATCTGGATCTACAACCAGTACCCAGATTATTTCTCTGGACCTCTGCGCCTTGTCTTTGTCGATTATGAAGGCACTGGGAATTACAAATTAACGACCGATGTGGAGGTGAAGCGTTTTTCCATGATGTCCCCTCTCCAGAGCGATCCCAATATGGTAAAGTATCAATGGATAGGAGAAATAGAGGATAGTGAATCCCTTCGTGCC
>JGI24422J19971_10000169_pt1 | contig 32191 bp, 26 predicted proteins | sample DeeMarSWOR152_54_FD_19971 | JGI IMG/M metagenome (IMG submission 19971) | reverse complement strand
GACCCCGAAGTCGACGTCAGGCTCATGCCCGGATACGGAACCCGCCTCGGGGCCAGCCACTACGCCCTCATAGACAGGCACACCTCGGTTCAGGATCCAAAGACACTGGACCCCTACCTACTCGCCTGGATGAAGGCCGAGATGGACTGGAACTTCATAGTACCCCCAGACGAAGTCTGCAGGACATTCGTCACCAGGGACGAACGGCGCATAGTCGTCAAGCGGGGACCCGAGACAGGAGTCGTCCTGGAGCCCATGAAGATACTCGTACCCTCAGGGCACCCCAAGGCCACCAAGTGGTTTGAGAGCATAGGCATAGAGGTAGTCGAGGTAGAGTGCCCAACCCTCGTGGGCCACAGGAACAGCGGCTCCATACACTGCGCGGCAGGCTCGATAATCAGGGACCCAGAGCCCACAAGCTACTGATAGCCCCCCCTTTAACCCATTTTTTTCACGATGTGAACACACATCGCCTTTTATGTCGAGAGCATCAAGACAGAACCGGTGCATTCACAGTGCCCAACCTCGTCGTCGTTATCCCAACCATCAATGAGGCGGGCACCATAAAGGCGCTAATCGAGGGCGTCGAGAAGCACCAGGCCCAATACAGCCTGCACATCATCGTTGTCGACGACGGCAGCACCGACGGCACCCTCGAAACCCTTGAAAGGCTAGCCGAGAAACACGGGAACATCACCGTCATCGAGCGCGAAAGGAAACTCGGCTTCGGCTCGGCGATCAGGGACGGACTGAAGGCAGCCCTGCAATCCGACCTCCCACCGGACATGATCGTCACCATAGACGCAGACCTTTCCCACGACCCGGAGCAGCTCCCAACACTCACCGGCGCCTACAACCCCGACACCATCGTCATCGGAAGCAGATACGTAGACAGCGGGGAGATCCATGGGTGGGGGCCCTACAGGAAGCTCGCCTCCTCGGGAGCCAACTTCCTGGTCAGAGTATTTACCAACATCCCGGCCAGAGACTGCACCTCTGGCTACCGATGTTACGGCACCGAACTCGTCCAGGCCATACTACCCGGATTGGAGAGCACGGGATACGACATCCAGATCGAGACACTGGAGAATGCAGTCCGCCGAGGCCACAAAATCGTAGAGGTCCCAATCAAATTCACGGATCGACACACGGGCGAAAGCAAGCTGAACAGGAACCAGATATGGATCTTCCTAAGACGCATAATCACCATATTCATGAGCTCAGGCGAGTGGCGGAGAATTTTAAAATTCATGTCCGTCGGTCTCAGCGGGGTAATTGTCACTGAAGGTCTTTTATGGCTATTCACAGATTTTTACAGAGTACACTATGTGATATCAGCGCTGCTAAGCATAGAAATAGCCATATTGAATAATTTCATCTGGAACGAGACCTGGACCTTCAAAGATAGAGTACAGGGTTCCGGGATATATACAATTCAAAGATTTCTGAAATTCAATATAAGCAGGGTTCTAGGTATGATGATAAGCGTTTCACTCATGACGTTCTTCACTGAAGTTTACGGTATACATTATTTAATTTCAAACCTGTCCGCTGTCTTCATCGTCTTCGTTATCAATTATCTGTTCAGTGTCTCATACATTTGGTAGATATCAATCTGAAAAATCAATGATCGACCTTAGCCTCCCGCTTTCTGCAAATCAGCATTATCAGCATGAAAAAATTAACGTAATCCACTGTAACATCAGTGAAATAAGGATAAATGGATCCAACTAACTTCTCCCTATTAAATTTATAGATATGCTTGTGCTTCCATGCGGTGCCCCTACCAATATTTTGCCAGAAAAACCAGATAAACCTCCAAAGAACCTTCCCATCATCAGGAGTGCTGATGAACAATCTCCCATCATTCCTTAAAATTCGCCAAGACCCCCGAATAACCCTATCCGGATTCGGTAAATGCTCCAAAACCTCTAGGCAAGTAACCAGATCACAGACTCCCTCCCTAAGAGGCAGATACTGAACATCGGTCAGTACAAAACTAGCCCCCTTCACACGCCTCTTACTCGCCTGAATGAAACTCCTGGAAACATCTAAACCAACTACATCCCCAAAATCAAGAAGACTCTCCGTGAAATTACCGCCATTACAACCAACGTCCACTATAATGAAGCCCTTCTCACTGATGTCAATAATATCATAGGCTCTACGAAATCGATTCTTATGCCACCATCCAAAAAGCCTACTGCGGGCGTAATACTCCCCGTCTATCCGGTCGTAACTTTTCTTTAATGCATACATTATCCTCAGATCATACAAATAAATTTCAATAGAAGGAATTATGAAAGCTTTATCAATGATACTCCATCTTTCCACGCATTCTGTATTTTATACAAAAGGATAATAAAAACCGAGAAAAGTAGTACCCTCATAGTTAACAATGATAATGGCGCGAGATAGAAAAAAGGAGAAGGAATTTCATACATAAAATAAACTGAAAAAAATTACCTAAAGAGAATCGAAGGGCCACCATTTTCGTTATACAATTTTCTATCCTGTTTATCACGAGCACAGGATTCACTTGATTAGATATGAATCTATTGAAGTCTGATTGATACTATATAGCTCAAGACCTTTCCAACTAGAATTAATGATGAAGATCTCATCCTTCAAATCATATTCATCGAAAAAGGACAACAACCTTTCGGCGTTAGGGTCAGCTTTAATTAAGTAAGTGGCATTTTCTTTCTGTAACCATTCTAGAGCTGTTTCCAAACTCTGATAATTAGCGTATAAGGAACCCAATATTTCGATGTGTGATATCCCTCCCTGATGGATCAATCTGTATGTCATCATCGGCACATCACACAGAATTCTACCCCCTGAATATTCATCTATAAGAATGTCTGTAAATTCATTCCTAACTCTTATAGCGCTCTGTTCTTCTACATAGTATGGAACTAAAATAGTATATGATGTCAACAAGACCACCGCAATAACTATGCCAACATCCCTCTTACGAGATATTTTAATGAAGAAAATCCCCGCTAAACATGAGATTAGTGCAGAGTCGAGTACAAAGAATCTTTCAAATAGCGGTGCGGTCCCGCTGACCGCATAGACGATTCCGTGATACCCCATAAATCCGATCGCGGTTATTAGGATGATGTAATATTTCCCGATCCTCCTCCGGTACTTAAGTGACGTAAAATAACCAACTATCGAGGCAATAAGTATCACAATAAATATCTCCCTTATTAAGGGAGTAACGTACCAAGGATTCCAGACACCCACGATGTTTCCCAGGAAATTCCAATAAAAAGGATATATCGCATTTCCTGTAGCCAACTGCAAGTGAATCATATACGGCACAAGAGGTATCATCCATCCAATCAGCACGTGAAACCAATGTGACCCTAATTTTCCCCTCTCAAACAGGTATATACTGAAAACGATGCCTAGGGAAAGGGGCCAAAACTCGATCCTGCACAGGCTAGCGATACCAAGGAATAAACCTCCATAAACCCATCTATCACTTATAACCAGCAAAGAAAGAAGCATAAAAAAAACACCCAATGTTTCTTCCATACCAATTATACTGTTGAAAATCAATATCGGATTAACCGCTGCAATCATCGCGGATACCTTCGCAGAAGTAGCGTCACCATATCTCAAACCAATTCTATACGCTAGAAAAACCGTAGCACATCCAATCAAAGTGTTAAAAATCCTGAAAGGCATCATCGAAGTAGTTCTGAATATCCACAATAGAATCGATTGAAACCAAATAGGGAAAGGACCCCAGAAATACTCCATTCCCCCCAGATCCCACATTCGGAAATGCTCGGTTCCGACATGCAATGTATAATATGCTATCTGCCAATAATGATAGGACTCCCACCTGAAGTCAATGGGAGCAACGAAAAAAAAGCTGAAGAATCTAATCGTAAGACCCAAGAAAACGATACCAAGTGCTACCTTCATCTGGCTTACACTGTGGTAACTCCCGAACAACATTTCGAATAGCGTGAGACGTTTCTTTACGTCATATTTTTCAAAATCGTAGATGCCAGAGGGCTTTTCCGTTTCCTCAGGTGGTATAATCCCTGTCCCATACTCTAACTCATTTAAGATCCCTCTCACCCCCTCAAGATCGAGACCCGACTCGATGGCTTCGCTCACATGTCCATAGCCTCCTTCCCTATCCCCCCGGTTATAGTGGATCCAGGCCAGAGCATAATGGGCCTGTCCGCAGTCTGGATCGATCTCGACGGCTCTCTCCCACTCCTCTTCCGCCCCGTCCCATAGACCCCTAAAGGCATACACGCATCCGAGCCCGAAATGAGCGGGCGCAAACTCGGGATCTTCCGCTAAAATAGTCTTAAATACAGCCTCGGCCTCATCGACTCGAGTCTCCCTGATATATCTCATACCCTTATCGTAAAGTTCGATGTATCTAGTTGAACCCGACCTCAACTCATCAGAACTGACTTTCCCCAACGATTTATCACTTTACATCAAGACTGTGGCTATGCTTCACTATTATCATCGAACGATCTGAGATTTATCTTTAATAATTATTTAACGAACTTAATTGCCCTGATGGTATTCGCCACTAGCCCGTATGGTAAAATGATGAAAAAAACACTCCCTTCCCCCTTACCCCGTAAATAGAGGAGTCACCCAGAACCCATAAAGCTCAGGGCCTCATCCAGAACCGCCCTGACCCTGCTCGCCACCTCGGAGTCGATCACGCCCGACTCCACAAGGCCCTCAAGGGAACCCAGACCATCCTCAGCCATCCCCACGAGCTCCATAACCTTCCCCTCAGGAATCACCTGAGTGATATTCACCAGATACCCGATCTCGGCCTTCTTCCTGTCAACGTCATCCTCATACTGCCCAATATCCCATTCGAATCCCGGTGACTTCGCCATGAACTCCTCCTCAGAGACATCGCCGATGGACCTCCTGATCTTCAGCTCCTCAAGCCCTATCTTCGCCTCGTTCAACGCCTTCTCCCTAGAGTCGAGATCATACCTCACCCTCTCCATCATCTCGTTCCGGCTGTTCATGTACAACTCACCCCTAGCAATATAACTCTCGAAAAGCCTATTGAAGGTCTCAAACTTAACCTCTCCACCCTTGAAGAGACCAACAAGCTTAATTTTCATAGAGATGTTCTTCACCAGGTTCTCCATCACCTCAACCACCACCGGGTCAGGTACGAACACCGATTCAGGCTCCGTGACCCTCAAAGGCTCATATTCTTTCTTCTCAGCCACTTCTTCCGCTTCCTGCGCAACCTCAGATACCACAGTCTCCTCTTCCTCAACTATATCAACTTGATGTACCACAACCGTATCAGACACGTCAGCCTCAACCACCTGAGGTACAACGATGATCTCCTTCTCCCTCTGCACATCAGATCTCTCAGGAACAGGTTCCTGGACCATTTCTTTATCTACAATCTCAGGAACCGTAAATTCCCGTGCATCATCAACATTTTCAACCGATGAGTCCGGTTCTAGCATAACATCCCCGGTTTCAATCTCAACAACAGGAACAGGGAGCTCTTCTTCTTGAACTGTTGTCTCCTCCACATGTTTCAAGAGGGGCTGAATACTGTATGGGTCAGAATCGATTTCTATAGTAATATCCTCGGACTCCTTAGGTGTTGATTCCGCCATCTCAATTTTGTAGAGCGGGTACCCACAGTTAAGACAGTAAAGGGTCTTTGGTACCTCTTCCTTACAGTTAGGACAGAGAACGACTTCTGCCCGCGATTCAGTCTGCATACCGTAATCACCATAAACTCTGCTCTTACTATATGATAACGGGAATTTATCGATTTATGGGTTTTAGGTATTATTTTTAACAATATGTGTTAAGTAAAGACAAATATAGACATTTAACTTAACACAGTTACTAAAAAAAACTGTGAAGCCTCTCCAAAATGACAATGGATAATACAAAATAAAGCGTTCAGTATTTGTATTCTTATAAAAAACATGAAAAAAGACTATTGTACATGTAATCAAATAGGGAATAAAACAAGTAATTAAAGTCCATTTCAAAATATATAAAAAGATATATCGAAACAAAATCGAATATATTCGTAAAATTAACAGAACCCCTTTTAGAAAGTGATAACATATACTTACAACAAACCGCGTAGCAGACATATGCTTGAAATGTCGTCATTAAGAAGAGATCATGATGATGTCATGCTGGGGAGTCTTCACATGTAATTATCCTTCTTTGGTGGGTATAGATGTTCATCCTTACTCCACGTACAAAGCAGACGAGGGTAATTCCCGTAGCCTCTGCTACCCTTATCCCGGACTCCAAAGGTCCTGCCACGGAGGCTATTATAGGTATGCCGCTTCTAGCGACCTTGAGCACGATCTCGCTTGACTGTCTACCTGATGAGACCAGCACGCATTCACCGAAGTTCACTCCGTCCAGTAATCCCGCTCCTATAACCTTGTCCACAGCATTGTGCCTGCCAACATCCTCAGAAAAGGCGAGTATCCCACCTTTCGCGGTGGCGAGCATAGCGCAGTGGGTTCCTCCCGTCCTTCTGTAAACCTTGCTCCTCAAGTTTAGTTCCCTGACCATATCCAAAATTGTCTCAGCCTTAACATGAACATCTGACCCTATCGCCAGAGACTTAAGCTCACGTTCTCCCAAAGGCGTTGATAACGAGCCACATGCCGTCGTGATTAGCTCAACCTTGCTCCTGCCAATGAGATCAAGGTCCACTTCGCCATCGAGCTCGACATATGCCTTCATGAGCTTGATCTCTATCTCCTTGAGATCATCCAAAGAGTGAATTATGCCCTCGCCCAGTAGATGGCCAACTACAAGTTCCTTCAGCATTGCAGGCGTCGTGATCATTGTTCTATAGTATTCTCCGTTGATGAAGATGCAAATTGCCTCGTCTAACGCCACCGTATCCTCCCGGATCTCCTCGATTCCCACTTTAAGATCAAAGCGTATGATCTTGACAGTACTAGTTACCACTTCTAACCCCTTGGAATGTATGGCACATCCGACTTAACTAATATTCGTATATCCAGCGACGGAGGTTGTGAGGTAAAAACCGCGGATATCAAACAGTCATGCATAAATTGGTTAGTGGCTTCAAGTAAAAAGGGGCTGTAAGAGTTGAATCTTACTCAAGACCTCTCTGAGGAGGAGCTTGACTACTATTCCAGGCAAATAGTCTTAACTGAGATGGGGATTGAAGGTCAGAAGAAGCTTAAAGGGGCTAAGATCTGCGTCGTAGGCTTAGGAGGCCTCGGTAGTCCCGTTTCAATTCAGTTAGCTTCAATGGGTGTAGGCCATATCAGGATCGTAGATAGAGATATTGTGGAGAACTCGAATCTCCAGAGACAGCCTCTATACGACTTTGACAAGGTTGGATACCCGAAGGTTGAGGCTGCAGCTGAGAGGCTCAGGGGGCTAAACCCCTTCATCGATGTTGAGCCGCTGCCCCTTTCCCTGAACGAGAGAAACTCCGAGAGGATCATAAAAGGAATGGATGTCGTGGTGGACTGCCTAGACAGCATGACTTCTAGGTACGCCCTCAACAGAGCTTGCATCAAGCTTGGGATCCCCCTGATATTCGGCGCAGTAATAACCCACATCGGGAATACGACGACGATCATCCCCGGAAAGACTGTATGCCTCGAGTGCTTCCAAGGAGGCATGGACGATGAGACGTTACCATCGTGTGCCCTGGTAGGCGTTCACCCCTCTATCATCGCTATCATAGCGAGCATCCAGGTCTCTGAGGCAATCAGGATCATCCTCGGGAGGCCACCCAACCTTAAAAACATACTTCTATTCTGCGATCTTGAAGACCTATCACTCGAGAGGATAGAACTGACGAAAGTAGAGACCTGCCCTGTCTGCGGTAGTAGGCCCCGGTCAACGCCCACCCCCCTTAAACACCAAGACGTTGAGGAGATATGTGGCAGGGAGGGGCGGCGAGTATTTATTTTCGCTCAACAAGAGGAACTCGAACTAGATATTAGCGGAGTTGAAAGGCATCTCGAGGAACTTGGATTTACCATCGAGGTTGGAGCCGAGCTGGGATTAACTTTCTCACTTGGATCAAAGAGGGGAAGTGTCCTGAAGAGCGGTGTTACAATACTTGAGGGTATGGAGACAAAGGATGAAGCTAATGAACTCTACCATAAACTACTGAAGTCCAAATGATGTGAAAATACCATATTTTCACAGAGAGAAGTTTGATAAGACTCAATGTCAAGCGTAAGATGACTTGTTGTTACGCCTAAGATTATCACTATCTTGGGAACTCAGATGTATGTGGATTTTTTTTTATTCTTATTCTCCTGGTGGGGCTACAACCTCTTTGTGTTCTTTCTTGATCAGTATCTTCTCGCCCTTCAGCTTTCTCTTTTTGAAGGTAGGAAACCGGGTTTTCTCTTTTTCGTCGCTCATCCTTTCACACCTCCTTTCGGTCTTCATCCAACATCTCGTGGTCTTTAGATGGTACGTGTAAAACGGATTCTCCATGGACTTCTATCTGTGCAACTGCCTGTAGGAATGACGCAAGATTCTCCGTCGACGCCTCTAATACCTCCCCACACATGGTCTTGTTAAATTTGAATGGCTCCTCAAGGTTAATGCTGGCGCTGTGAAAGTTGATAATCTCCCACTCCACCGAATTGAGGAGGAACGGGAACTCCCGCGCCGCTAAGCATCTGATGTATTCCCTAGTATCCTCAGGTCCTCGTTTCAGCGCTTTCCTGATTAAAATGGTAAGTGAGCCCCAATCTACAGTCGGGATTGCGTCGCGCGCGAACTCGATGCTCCTTTCTAGATTGAACGTTGTCTCTTTTTCATCATCATTCAAATCCTCACCCAGATATCCCAATACTGTTCCGTCGATTAGGGCATACTGATTACATATCCCCAAGGCGTCGTTCAGGTCGTTGGAGGCGTATTCCTCAATGATCATCTTCTTCGTTATCCAATCAATACCGTCTAGGAGGTACTCTAGGCGGCGCTCATTGAGCACCTGAACCGTTGCATCAAGGAATTTAAACGCCAATCGGTCGACGGGGCTTGGATCTCCACTGCTGATCATCTCTTCGACTCCTGCAAGGTAGAAGCCTTCAAGTATCTCTGCTATTGGATCTACCTTCTTCCCACCCTGCATTGTGATCTTCCATTCGCAAGCTTCTGTGTCACCCGAAACTTCTTTGATGGCGCTAATCGGATCCTCTAGCACTGGTGGATTCCTCAAGAACCCTTCCTCATAGGCCATCATCACTAGGATCTCTAGAATATCCCTGAGGTAGATTTGGAAAGGGCTCCTCAGTCCTTCCCAATTAATGTCGTGTAGCCTCCAGTACCTATTCGGGTCTGCGTGGGGATCGTCACGCTGATTGAGCAGCCCCCGGGCCTCAACAGTGTCGTTGGATGAGAGCTTCCTGATGAAGAATGCCCTTGGGGAGATGACGAACCGTAGTTTATCACCTGTCAATTCCTTACCGCGATGCCGAATGCTACCATCCTTTCGTACAGGTACCAGATCACCGCTTCCAATGAGTGGTATCCTTACGACCATATATGGGATGAGAGCTTCCTCTACTCGATTCCATATTTCTAGGTTGCAGGTAGTCCTATCCATGATGATGCTGGAGTGAGTGGAATAGGATACGGCTGACCATTCTTCCGGTCCCTTCCGGATATTGGATATGTTGTTCTTGTAAACGTTTATTTCCTTGAAGTGTTGCCTCAAGTTGCGGACTGCATAATAGGCGAATAATTCAGCCACCTTGTCGTAGACGACAGCTTCGAGGGGAGTATTATAAGAAGGAGTTGAGAGTTCAAGATGGCTCATGTCGTTATAAACTCTGAAACCGTTGAGGGCGAGGTAATCGAGTCTCGGCTCCTCAACCCTGATGTTAGTGACCAATCCCTCTTTCTTTAGTTCCTCTATAGCCATGCCGACGAGATGTACGAGAGAACCATGAGGAAGGGGTGGTCGAGTGTTCATCGCAAGCTCCTGTTCGACTCCCCTAATCTTATTCTCAATCAAAACGTTGACCCCGTTTCTTTATACATGGAATTTCGCTACGTTAGCATATACAATTTACTGATAATCCTTTCGCGTGTTTGAAAGAGTCTTATTAATAGCATGCTCAGAACCCAAAGTCTAATTTATAATTTTGACCCTAAATATTGACGATATAAAATTAATTCCCAATTATTTTTGCTATTTCGGTTAGTTTGATCTCAATACTGGTTTCATCCCAACCTTCAAGGCTTGAGAAATAGTAAGGTATCGAGGAGTATCCTTTCTTGAGCTTCAGATAGGACCAGCTTAGGGTGTCTAGATTCTTTCCGAACTTTTTAGCTACCGCTACCCTGAACTCACCTCTGCTGTCTTCTGGGGGATTTCTGAAGGCACTCTCAACTTCTTTCTCGGAGACAACGGTCTTTATAATGTGCTCTTCAACAAGGCTGTCGAATAGGGGGTCTGTTACCGAACTATACTGGAATGTTGCAGCCCGTTTTGCAGATGCCTCGTCGAGTCCCTTCTCTGCTAAGAAGTAAGATTTGAAGTCCCTTTCGATGAGAGAAAGCTTGATGACCCACTCAAGCGATGAGGCGAGGTCCTCTATAAGGCCTTCCTCAAGCTTCTTCAGAACCCATTTTAACTCTTTAAGGGCGAATCTATCGTGTTGATGCACCTCTAATTCCGAGAAAACTTTTTCGACTCCTTCCAAGTAGTAAGCATTCAAATAATCCGTTACTTTTATCTTCCCTCCATCTACGAGGTCGATCCCCCAGTCACCTTCGAGATTGCTAGATATTTTTCGGTTCTGTTCCATAGGATTTGTTAACTCAGGTACATGATCGATGAGCCCTCGCTGGATTGCTGTCAGAACATATGAGGTAAAGCTATATTTGAGGAAAGTTGTGTAATCGCTCCGAGTACCCTCACCATTCACCACATGGACGCGGAAGAATTTCTCGTAAGCATGGGGTTCATCCCTTGTGCTTATAATCGGGTAGTCAGTGCTTGTCTCGGAATAGACCTTTTTGGGGAAAATTACCCTAGGTGATATCATATAGACACCTCCTACGTATCCGCCAGCGCCAAATAGAATCTGCCTAAGGACCATGTAGGGTACCATCTTATGCATATTATCGATATACGTTTCCCTCTCGACGAGGTAGTTCTCGTGGGCTCCTACTGTCGTATACTGCTCTAGGTGTTTAGGATCTGAGGCGATGTTCGTCTTGTAGAGGTGCACCTTCTGACCAGTCTCTTCTTCAAAGCCCCATGAGGCTAAACGAGCGAATCCCTCACAAGCCTTCTCGTAAGCAACAAGCTCCAAAGAGTCTCGACACTCTGGGGTTGAGACTTCAAAGAGGTTTGAGTGAATGTAACAGACTCCCCCATTACTAAGGCAGGCGCGAGGGATGTTGTCCGGCGGTCTGAAGACGAAAACCCCATGTCTCCATAAGGACTCAAACAATCCTACTGGATTTGTACCTGCTGCAAACTCCTGCTCAGCGCCCTGCCACATCTCCAGCGTCACATGAACCAAAAACTGTGTCGTTATCGAATATAAATAATGTTTACACAGTCCTAATCGTGTAGTGAAGCAATTATATAATCCTAATAGATATTGAAATGGGTTATACCAATGGCAGCTAATATAAAAGTGCCAGATGAACTATATGCAGATCTCGTGATTCTGAACGGCAATATAATCACAATGGACACCAATAACTCCATTGTTGATGCTGTAGCCTGCAAGGACAAGAAGTTCTTAGCGGTTGGTTCAAACGAGAAGGTCAGAGCCTACATTGGTAAGCACACTAATATCATTGATATGGAAGGGAAAACGGTTACACCTGGATTCGTGGACTCTCACTTTCACTTTTATGGCGGAGGTAGAAGGGCAAGGTCGGTCGATCTTCGTTACGTGAGGACCATGGACGATCTGATCGACGAGCTAAGAAAAAAGGCAGAAACCCTGCCACAAGGTCGTTGGATTCAAGGCTTCGGATATAACGAGTCAAAGCTCAAGGAAAAAAGGTTCCCCAATAGGTACGACCTTGACAAGGCCTCGACAGAACATCCTATCTCGGTCACTCGCCAAGGAGGTCATGACGGCATTAGGGTCAACAGTCTCGCGTTAGAACTCGCAGGTATCACCAAGGACACACCGGATCCGCCACTGCCATCATTGATAGAGAGAGACATTGAAACCGGGGAGCCCTTAGGAAACCTGAGGGAGCTAGGAGCCCAACCTGTTAATCAGCTTATAGCCCAGGAGCCAGCCATGACCAGAGAGGAGCTTAAAGAGGGTCTTAGAGACACTATAGAGCTGATGCTCTCCTGGGGCATCACGAGCATCCAGGAACCAGGTGCTCCGATGGATTTCCTTCCTCTTTACCAAGAGATGCTTCGGGACGGAGAGTTCCTAATAAGAAATAGCTTCCTAATCAGCGCTCCCTCTATGGGAAGATCCTACGAGCGCGGGGAGAGATATAAGGTAGCCGTTGACCTGTCCGTAGAGGTTGGGTTACAAAGTAGCTTCGGTAACGACCATCTCAAGTTCGCTGGCATCAAGTTGGGTCACGATGGAAGTATGAGCGCAGGCAACTGCGCCGTTTACGAACCTTACCTCAACTACCCTACGCCCGATAACTATGGCGTCATCCATGGTTACAGTAACGAGCAGATGGAGAACGGCGAGGCCCTAGCCGATTTTGCACCTCTAGTCATCAAGTTACACAACGCAGGTATGAGATGCGGCATCGGCGCAATAGGTGACAGGGGCATAGACTTCTTCCTAGATGCGATAGAGATGGCTCACAACCAGAATCCTAGGGAAGATGTAAGACATAGCCTAGAACACTGTAGTCTACCTACGATGGAGGCTTTGAAAAGGATGAAGAGGTTGGGAGTCACGTCCTCAACTTCTGTCGGTTTCGGTTGGGAGTTGGGCGACCAGCATAGAGGCTTCATGGGTATGGAACGGATGAAGCGTTACATGCCCATGAAGAGCTTCAAAGAGATTGGTATCGTCGCTAGTGGGAACGCCGACTGGTCAGTCTGCTCTGCCAATGTGATGGAGGGAATCCACGTCTGCGTTAACAGGACATCCGAGACAGGGCAGGACCTGAGTCAGAACCAAGCAATTTCGGTTATGGACGCCCTACGTGTATATACTTGGAATGGCGCCTATATCACCCACGAGGAGGACATCAAAGGCTCCATCGAACCGGGAAAATACGCTGACATGACCGTCCTAGACAGGGATATTCTGACATGCGACACCGCTGAGATTAGTGATATCAAAGTACTTACTACTTTCATCGATGGTGAAATAGTCTACCAGAGAGAGTGAAAACCCACTTTTTTTCTTATACCCCCCTTTTTTGGGGTCAATTACTTTCTGACTTCAAAGCCTCAGCTATAGCAGCAGCAAACTGTGAAGTACTGTTATACCCTTTGAGATCGGGTGTTCTAACTTTACCACTATTGAGAACTGAGTCGACTGATCTGTCAATACCCTTCCATGCTTCTCGTAACTTCGAATCTCCCCTTTTTTTTCCTATCCAGCTCAGCATCATGCCTACTGAGAGTATGATCGAAATGGGGTTGGCTATCCCCTTCCCCGCAATATCAGGGGCAGATCCATGCGTCGGCTCAGCGTAGCAGTATTTTTCACCAGCATTGAGGGCTCCGGCTAGGCCCATACTTCCTTGGATCGCCCCACTCATGTCAGACATTATATCACCATATTGGTTGGGCATGACAACTACATCATAATAATTGGGTCTCATTATTGCCCAGTAGCTCCAAGCGTCCACCCATGCGTAATCCGTCGCCACATCAGGATAATCCTTAGCCACTTCCCTGAAGACCTCCCTGAACAGATCGTCACCCTTGCAAATACCCCACTTCCCCACACATGAGAGCCTCCTCTTACCATCTAAGGGAGTTCCTGCTCTACCCTTGTAATCTCCACTTCTAGCTAGTTCAAAACCATACCTGATCACCCTCTCACATCCCTTTCTGGTTTGGACATAGTTGTCTATCGCCATTTCAGTCTCACCCGCCCGCTTTAGGTAGCCGCCTATGTTTACGTACATCTGCTCCGTATTCTCTCTGAGGATGATGTAGTCGATGTCACCCGCCCTTCTCCTCGCTAGAACACTGTCAACTCCAGGTCTGAGTCTACAGGGCCTGATGTTGGCGTATACATCAAGGTCTGGCCTCATGTCGATTGGGAGGTAAGGCCGGGGCATTAAACCTACCCACTCAGGTAACCCTACAGGCCCCTTGAAGATTCCATCCGCTTCTAATATAATATCCTCAGTAATTGCCGGATCCCAGACTGTCTTCTTATCGTGTTCAATCCAGTATCTGGCACCTAGCGGATAAGGTCCTAATATCTCAAGATTGAAATCGAACGTTTTCTCGGCGCCCCTCAGAATCTTTAATGCCTCTGGCACGATCTCCTCAGCGATTCCGTCACCGATAAGTGCTAGAACCTTGTATTTCCTTGGCATTCTCAGCCTCACCAATCATCTTGTTATGTAAGGTTGACTTAAAATCTCCTAATTGAGTTCCCAAGGTTCAGGATATACAACATGAAAAGCTTGAGGAGTGGCTTGAAGTCTGCACGAGCATTAGAATGTATATTTGGTTCATTGTAATGAGAACTTTACGAAATCTAGCTGATTCTTGCACGAAACAGGAAATCCCTTTCCTTTTTTTTAGCGTTTGGTAGTTTTTCTAAAAGCTCGTCTACCATTCTCGGCTGGGTTATAAGGGAGTCAACTATTAGATTTACGAGATTAAAAAGTATAAGAGCTGTCTCTCTGTCATCCCTCTCGTTTATCTGCCCTGGGGGAGTGGCTTTTCTACCAGTGACTCTAACAGATTCAAGTGCCTTCTGAATCTTGATGTCGAGGCCCTTCTTCTCTAAATTTTTTAAGGCTTCGCTGAGGCTCTCACCATTCTCCCCAAGGTGGGATACGAGCTTGTAGAGCGTCAACCTTAACAAGGCTGAAGCAGAGCGAGGGGAGATATTGTAAACATACCTAGCTTCGATAAAGTCGTCTATAATCTCATCGGGCATGTCCTTCACAGGGAGTGGAGCAGTTGAGGTGGTTGGGTGAACCATCTTCTCTTCGACCCAGACTGCATAGTTACCACAGTTCTCACAGACGTTTATCGATATTTCCTCGGTGTCCACCTCTTCCTGCTCCAGAAGTTTCTCTACAGATACCTCGTACCAATCTTGGTGAGCGAAGACCCCGCAATGGGGACAGTGAAAGGCTTCACCTCTAAAACTTGGCGGGGTGAACTCCGCTTTCATCGCATCCACTCTCTTTGCTCTACATTATAAAGTATGTGCCTTATGAAACTAATTGAATAATATCCTAAGAGAACAACGTTCTTATAGTTCCTTCACTAGGTAGGCTCACTTAATATCTGCCTTGTGGATTCAAGATCCGTTAAATCGTATTCACCTTGTATGGGTTTTAAGTTTAAAACCTCGCTTGTTTCAAGAATTATCTTATTCTTGATGTTTTCATTATGATTGATCTGCGCGTTATAGATCAGAGATATTATGATATTTTTCAGGAACAAGCTGCTGACATGCATATCATTCATTTTAAAGTGGCTATTTATATCTTTGAAGATTTCACTTAATACGTTGAAACCTAGAATGAAGTTAGTTGATACAGAGTTTAGGGCCAGGTCTTTCAATATTCTGAGAGATTGGTTTATTTCCTCAATCTCTTCCTGTTTATAAACATACTCTTTCAATTTGTTCATTATAATTGAGTATGAGTAAACGTTATGATTATGGATTGAAACGAGAACGTAATCACATATGTATTTCATTACTTCATTAGAATCTATCCAATCATCTTCCTCATACATGATTTTAAAAAGAGAATCAACGAAATACTGGAATGTGTCATAATCCCCTGAATAAAAAGACATATTTCCGATGTTTATAAAAAACTTCACAACTTCTTCAGGTGTGTCCATATCTATTTTGTGAAATTTTCTGAGTTTCTTCGATGATCCGCTAAGGATCAAATTTGTCATTTCGTCTATCAGCTTCCGCTTCTCGGCGAGTTCGTTTATAAACTTTTTCACTGACATTATTTTCTTCAGTCCTCCGCCATCCACCAGATACAGCGGTTGGGGTCAGAGAATCCAACTTCGTTTATCAGATGCTCTCCTATTTCCACGTTCCTATACGCTTTCACCCAATCTCCTTTCGAGGCCCAAAAATACCCCTCTTTTATACTTTTCCACCCTCTAAGTATCTCACTCTTTTTAACCCACTCATCCCCTACTATTTTTAAAAGGTCATCTATGAGCTTGTTAGACTGAAATCTAATCTTGGATAAGTTCTCTACAACTATAGCGATGTATTCCATTTTAATTTCTTCTTTGGAGTCCTTGATTTCTCTGCTGTATTTTAGCGCTTTCTCAAAGTAATCTTCGGCCTCCGATGTTTTTCCCAGTTTGCTTGAGACCACTCCGAGGTTGTTGAAGTTACTTACTAGACCTATCTCTTCTTCTGAAGAATTAAATACATCAAGACTTTTCGTGAGATACGCGCGCGCCTCCTCGTATGATGTAAGCTCAGTCTTAACAACTCCAATGTTATTCAGTGCTCCACCAATACCTGATACGTTTTTTAATGCCTCGAAATATCCAAGGGCTTCACTTAGAGTGTGCTCAGCATCTTTATAATTCATCTGGCGAGCCTTCATAACTCCCAGATCATTGTAAACGGTGGCCAACTTTTCTTTTGCGTCAATAGCTTTATATTCGGTGAGTGCTTCTTCGTAGAATTCTATAGCTTTCTTATAAGCTCCCTCCCTATAGTGGAATCGACCGAGATTATAGAGGTTATCAGCGATCGATTTTTTGTCACCGATTTCCCTCCATATTTGGAGGGCTTCTTCGAACCTTATCCTCGCGTTAGCCTGGTCGCCTATTTTGACTAAAACCATACCGAGGTTGTAGGATGCCTCAGCGGTCGATATTCTATCTTCGAACTCCTTACATTTCTCAAGAGCTTCCTCAAGATGTTGTTTTGCCTCATCTAACTTATCAAGATCACCAAGAACTACACCCAGGGTTAATATAGTCTTAGCAATAGCTTTCTCATCTTTTAACTCCTTCTGGATTGTGAGGGCTTCATCAAGGTATCTTTTAGCTACGGTATATACTTTGAGCCTTTGTGAAGCGACTCCAAGTTTGTATAGGTTCCTAGCTATTTTTTTATTATCTTGGTAAGTTCTTAGGATCTTAAGACTACTTTCTAGTTGTTTTCTACCTTTCTTATTATTACCTGTTTCAAGGGAAACTATACCAAGATTATAAAGAGTCTCCGATATTGCTAGCTTATCTTTTAATTCTCTCTGTATTTTTAAGGCTTCTATTAGGTGTTTATTCGCTTTATTTAGTTTACCAAGTTTAATGGAGACAGCTCCTAGATTGAATAAGGTCTCTGCCACTGTACTTCTATCTAGCATATCTCTTTGTATTTTCAAGGCTTCTTCGAAGTTTTTGGTTGCTCCTAAATAATCGGAGAACCCACTCAATATTATTCCAAGACGTTGTAATGTTTTAGACCGACCTATATTGTCTCCTATCCTTTCTTGAATCGCAAGAGCCTGTTCCAGGTACTCCTTAGCTTTTTTATTCTCACCATTTTGAGTTAGTGCAAGGCTAAAATGATACAATGTCTCAGCGATTGCTTCCTTGTCGTCCAGTTCTTTCTGGATTTTCAAGGCCTCTATAAAATGCTTCATTGCTTTCTTTATTCTTCCGAGTTCTATCGATAGATTCCCGAGGTTATGTAAAGTTTCTGCTATCGCCTCCCTGTCGTTAAGATCCTCCTGTATTTTTAAGGCCTCTTCTAAGTGCTTAGTTGCCCCAGAATAATCGGATAGATTGCAGAGCAGTACAGCAATCTCCTTGAGGACTTCGGCGACATCTCCCATCCTCTCTTGTTCTTTATAGAGACTCAAGGCTTCTCTTAGGTTGATTAACCCCTCTTCATCCTCGCCTATTTTACCCATTAACGTACCAAGATTGCTGAGGAGACTCGCAATCTCTGATTTTTTATCAAGTTCTCGGAATTTCGTTAAACTCTCTTCGAAATATGTCTTAGCCTCTTCAGTCCTACCATTCTGGTCCAATACCATTCCTAAATTGTAGAGGGTCCAAGCCCATCCTTCTTCGTCTTCGTCTTCTTTTTGTATTTTGAGGGCTTCTTTTAAATATTCACTGGCTTTGCCATAATCTCCAAGCTCACTTGAGATTAATCCAAGAGTGTAGAGAGTAATCCCGATAGATGCCTTATCCGCTTTGTCTTTTTGTTCTCCTAAGACTGCTTCAAGGTACTTTTTAGAGTTCTCATATTCACCTAGTTCGTAGAGTACCGTTCCTAGATTGTATAGTGTCTTTGATAAGGTCTCCCTGTCGCTAGTTTCTTTTTGTATTTCAAAGGCTTCTTCGAGATACTTTTTCGCCTTCTTATACTCACCAAGTTCACTTGATATAGCACCAAGGTTATTGAGAGTATTTGCTATTCCCTCTTTGCAATATATCTCGTTATAACCCTCTAATGCAGCTTCAAAATGTTTTTTTGCCTTCTTATACGTTCCAAGTTTATCATAGAGGTTACCAAGATGGTAGTTTGTATTTGCTAGGTATTCCTTGTTGTCTAGCCTTTCCCGTATTTTGAGTGCTTTCTTAAGGTGTTTTTCAGCTATATCATTGTTTTCAAGTTCACCTTCTGTAATTCCTAAGTTATATAGTACATCAGCAAGGCCCTCTTCGTCTTCGATGTCTTTATGGAGTAATAAGGCCTCCTCGAGGTATTCCTTGGCTTTAATATATTTTCCAAGCTTACGCTGAACCGATCCATTGTGAAGGAGAACACCGGCTAGGCCCTTCTTATCGCTAATTTCCCTGAATATTTTCAAAGCCTCGTCAAGGTGTTCATTAGCTTCTTTATTGTCCCCTAGTTTGCCTTTAACTGCGCCAAGGTTTAAAAGACAATCAGCAAATAGCTCTTTATCCTCAAGTTCCTTAAACTTAGCTAGACATTCTTGAAATATTTGTTTAGCTTCTCTATTTCTACCTATTTTCAAGACTAGCTTGCCGATATGGTAATTAGTTTTCAGAATACCATTTTCATCCTCTATACTTTTAAAGATCTGGAGTACAAGTCGGTAGTAGATCCTAGACTCATTATAATCACCTATCTTCTCAAATATGTCCCCAAGATTTGATAGTATCTCTGCCATTCCTCTCTTGTCATTACGCTCACGCTTTATCTTCAGGGCCTGTTTTAATCTGGCCTCAGCATTTTTATAATCACCAGTTCTACTTAGGATCACCCCCATCTCTTTCAAGATGTCAGCTAGTCTTTTTCTTTGTCCAAGTGTTCTATATAGATCTAAGGCTTCCTCAAAATGAGGTAAGGATTTTTCGTAATCTCCCTTCCACTCGAAAAGAAATCCTAATTGGTAAAGAGTCTCCGCTATTCCTTCATCCTTTTTTAGGTTCCTATAAATCTTCAATGCTTTATTGAAATTCACCCTAGCTTCTTCTAAGTCTCCCTTTTCAAGCATAGCTATCCGAGCTTGAGCAGATGCAAGAAGGGCTTTAGCTTCATCAAGATTGCTCTTATCGGTAACACTACTGGCTGAGACTCCAATACCCGATTTAATTTTTGACTCTACCACTGTCTTGCTCTCCGGAGTAGCCCTGACTAGGATTTTTCCTATTTCACTAAAGTAAGCCGTTTAAGAATATTGAAAAAGAAATTGGACTTAAAACACTGAATATAAAATCATTAATACCCAACTAGTATTTAAAAAAAAGATAAATTACCTAGAATACTTATTTTTTTATAAATATTAACGCATATTTATGATTTAAAAAAGTAATGTTTGGGCTCCTGATAAAAATAAGATGAGCTATTTAGGGGGGCTTATACTATTACTACTTCTCCTCTTTCTTCGACTGTGCCTTCAGTTATTAGTGTCTCCTCCCATAATTCGGAGAAGATCTCAGGATGATATTCAACTAGGTCAGATAAGGAGAGTAATCCTACAAGACGTGCGTTACTTCTCTCACCCTCTATGAGGGGAAGCTTCTTTATTCGTTTTTGGAGCATGATTTTAATAGCTTCCGTTAGGGGCGTCTCAGGCCTCATTATAATTACTGGTTTTGTCATAACCTCCTTCACATATACTTTCTCAGGATCCATCCCCTTGGCTACAACACGGAAGATGACATCGCGTGTCGTGAGTATACCGTCTATAATGTTGCCAGTCAATACAACGAGGCAACTTGTATAGTTTTCATTCATCATATCAGTTGCCTGTTTAATAGTGAATTCGGAATTTATAGTAACTACTTTTCGAATTAAGACATCCTCAATATGAAGATCCATACAGCCACTGACCCTGTTTCAAAGGTTGAATTCGTCGTGAAGATATTGTTTATGGACCAGTAATCGTCATTTATAATTAAGGAAATTTAAGAGGGTAACATACAGGATTTCTTTTAAAATTGTTAGTAGAAGAGACTACTTACACAGCTCTAAATTGAACTAGATTTTCAATACGGATCAGCAGTAAACAGGGGGTAAGATCGTGCAGGTTGAAGCGGATATGGGTCAACTGACAATTATGGAGAGGAGCATTGAAGAGATAGCAAGGGAATCAATACCCCGGATAAGCGTTATCGGCGTAGGAGGCGGCGGATCCAACATAGTCTCATGGATGAAAAAGGGAACTACTGGTGCTAAGATATATGCACTTAACAGCGACGCCCAGCACCTCAGCATAACAAAGGCCGACGAGAAAATTCTGCTGGGATACAAGATCACTGGTGGCCTTGGTTGCGGGGGATTTCCCGAGCAGGGCGAGAAGGCAGCCGAGGAGAGCGCGGTAGAGATCGAGAAGGCGATCGGCGATGCGAGCCTTGTTTTCCTCACCACAACTTTAGGTGGTGGAACTGGAACCGGAGCAAGCCCTGTTGTGGCGAAAATATCGAAGGAACTTGGTAGCCTAACGATTGGCGTCGTGACGATACCCTTCGAAGTGGAGGGGATAAGGCGTAACAAGGCGAAGGAAGGACTGAAGAAGCTGGTGGATATCTGCGACTCAGTCATAGTCATCGACAACAATAGCCTGAGGGTATTGGCCGGTAACCTCCCCATAAAGGAGGCATTCGGAGTAGCCAACGAGAGGATCTCGACCTTCGTTAGGAACCTGTCTGAGGCTCTATCGACCCCGGGCCTCATGAACTTGGACTTCGCAGATATGAAGGCCATCATGAAGAATGGGGGAGTTTGCGCTATTGGTTTTGGCGAGGGCAATGGTGACACTAAAGTAGAAGATGCTGTTGCCAAGGCTCTTGACTCGCAGCTCTTCGATGTAGGGGATATCAGGGAGGCGAAAGGAGCCTTGGTCTATGTCGAGGGCGGTGAGGATATGACTCTCGAGGATGTCAACAGAGCAGGAGAACTTGTTCTCGACAGGGTCTCACCTGAATCTATGGTTACCTGGGGCGCNAANGTGAANAACGATCTAGAGGACAGGATGAAGGCTACTGTGGTCGTAGCAGGGGTTAACAGTCCTTTTCTTTCGGAGGGACCCGAATCCACCGTCAAAGTGGTAAAAGAGAAGCCTAAAAAGGTAATCGTCGCGAAAAAGTCAGTAAAACCCGTAGATAAGTCGAAGAAAAGCAAGTTGGCTCGTTCCAAAGCAGGCTAGTGGATTCTCTTTTCTATATGATAAGCCCTCTTTTTTTAAANCTGACTGACACTCTTTTTTCAAGATCAAAACCTATTGACAAAGGCATAATCACGACTTTTTTATTAGGTATTCTATTATCCAAAATGCCTATTGTCTTATACTCTTAATATGCGTGTTTGATCCTGNAGATAAGCCTAGTTAATGTACTATTTAGATTAAATTTGATTGGGAAAAGGGGNTTCTTGATTTCCCATCGGGTCTTCATTCTATGAAGGCTTTGAGGAGGTCGTTGTCCGAAAGGGTGCCTGCTACATCCNCTTCGCCCACGTTGAGTATGTGGTCCTGTTAGCTGATGGCCCTCACCCTTACCTCGTTAGCTATTATGTCCCTCTCGCTAAGGCTGATGCAGGTCTGAGTGCCTTTCAGGCCACAGGCCGCCATGAAGTCCGCCTTAATGCCCTCCAATATCTCCTGAATCTTGATTTCACTATTCTCGTATCAACTCTTTTTATGTCTAATAACGTTTTAATCCAGTTGAGAAAACTTAGATGTAAATGTCCCTATCTGATGAGCTGAGAGACTTTCTAGGTGAAGGCGATGAAATCAGGGTAGCTATTCTTGGTATAGGGAGCACTATCAGAGGAGACGACGCCGTGGGAATGGAGGTGGTAAAACACCTCAAGGAACGCGAGATGGATAACGTGCTACTATTGGAAACCCATACTGTACCCGAGAACTTCACTGGCCATCTGAGGGAGTTCTCGCCGACCCATATAATCATGGTCGACGCAGCTCACCTCCAAGAGGAACCTGGTGCCATGAAGATAGTCCCTGCCCAGATGATCGGCGATGTGTGTATCTCGACGCATAAACTACCTCTTACTGTCTTGATCACTTTCATCGAGAAGTCTTTTAATGCACAGTCTATTCTCGTGGGAATTCAGCCTCTCAGCATAACCTTCGGGACGGAGATGACGCCAGAAGTCGACAAGGCCGCGAAGGAAGTCTCCGAGCAAATTTACGAGGCTTTAAGAAGGAGAAAAATGAAAAGGGGGTAATCTTATTTCTCCCTCAGTTGAGGTATCTCCTTTTTCTTGAGGTCGAGTTTTAGCAGTATAATATTCGGCAGCGACCTAATATCGCTTGTTTTTTGAATTTATACAGAATCTTTTTATCCGCCCTAAATGGCGTGTCTCTATCTGGGGAACTTATAGGCGTTTCATTAGACTAAGAGTCTTCTCCACGAGTTTCATGTTCGTATCTATCTTGCAAAGGATGAACTTCTCTATCATCTCCTCCGTGAGCCAACCCCGCTTCGTGACGAGCTCTATCATTCTTCTATTCTCGAAGAAGATGTCGCTCATCTTTCTCAGTCTCAGGGAGTTCTCGAGGACAGTCCCCATCTGTTTCCTCCAAGCCCTATCATAGAGGGTTAGAGGTTTATCATTGATCAAGTGCTCGGTCACGGCTTGACCGGCTATCCTCCCGCATATCAAGGCCGGTGGGATGCCTCCCCCTACAGTCGGTATTGTATGCCCAGCAGCATCACCCACCACGATGACGCTTTTCGTGCTAGTCCTCCTAATGGGTCCTCCCACAGGGATGCAGCCAGCCTTTATAGCTGTCGGACGGGCTTTCAGCAGCTTCCGTGATGCGACCTTGTGTTTCTCGACGAAGTTTCGTTGGTAATCTCTTACATTCATACCTTTCTTCATGAACGGTGTCCTAATGCCTATTCCTACATTGGCGATATCGCTACCTTTGGGGATGATCCAGGCGTATGTACCTGGGGCTATGTCTTCCCCCAAGTACATTTCTACATACTCGGGGTCATGATCCACGTCTACCATCTCATATTGGTACCCCACACCGTAGTCCATGGGGTCCCTGGAGACGGACATGCCCGCTCTCCGGGCAACGAGGGAGTAGGCACCATCGGCGCCTGCGATTGTCCTCGACTGGATGTCGAACGACCCCTCGATGTTCTTGGCCCTCACGCCTCTCCCGCCGTCGAGAAGGTCCACGGCTCTTGTAAGGGGGGCGATATCTGCTCCAGCTCTTGCTGCCTCGTTCGCAAGGTGTTTGTCGTAGAGTTTCCTCTCCACGACGATTCCTCTGAAAGGTACGGAGATCTCCATATCGTTGGGAAAGATAAACTTCACATATTTACTACGGTTGACTATGCAGCTGTTAGGTGGGTCGAATAGCTTATCAAGTTCCTTTGCATCTGGTGCGAGCCGCTTCATCTCCTCGAGGCTTGGGAGGAACTCCCCGCATTTATCGGGGACACCAACTTCTCGCTCCCTTTCTATGAGGAGGACATTGAGCCCTTTTTCCGCCGCTGTCTTAGCCATCATCGAACCTGCAGGTCCTGCGCCTACTACAACAAGATCGTACAAGGGATCCTCTCCGAGTGGTTCAATAAGTGACTGGTCGCTTGTTTTTAAGGATGTACATAGCCGTGTCAGATTATAATTTCAAGCTTCTTTTCGGGGCTAAATTGTTTGTAATACCGGTCTATGAGATAGTTCAGGAATTCCTTTGCCTCCGTCCTTTCGAAGCAGTTCAGTTGTGCATGTCCTCTCTCGGCGAACTCCTTCATTTTCTTTATGGACTTTTCTAGCGCTCCGGTGTCCTCATAGATACGCTGGACCTCTGCAAGGTCTATCTTTTCTCTCTCAACCTGAAACATTGATATCAGTGTATTTCTATCCCCTTCTGAGATGGCCTCTGATTCCAAGGCGTATATGAAGGGGAGTGATGCATCCCCGTTTAATATATCGTTTCTGGAGAGGTAGTCGTTCCTGTCCTCGGAATATACGCTGCAGATGTCGTCCCTGATCTGGTAGGCGTTGCCGAAGTTCTTACCGAATTCCGCTAGTCTCCTAGAATCATCGGGGCTCTCGGATCCGATGAGGCCACCGAGTGCTGCTGCGGCCTCGAAGAGGCTGCCGCTTTTCAGATAGTTGATATTCAAGTATGCGGGTTCGGTAACTAGCTTTCTCCTATAGAAGGTCTGGAGAGCTACGCCCTGCACCATCTTGAGGGCGGTCTCCGATAGCCAGTTGACTACTTCTAGCCTACCTGTCTTAGTTGCGTACTTCAGTCCAAGGCTGAGGAGGGCGTCGCCCGTTAATACGGCACGTTTCCCACCGAACTTCACTGGGACCGATGATGTTCCTCTCCTGAAGAGGTCCTCATCTATGATGTCATCATGGACGAGGGTGCCGCTGTGTATCAACTCCAAGGCGAGGAATGCGTCCCTAGCATCCCTGTAGTCACCCCCTACGACTTCAGTGCAATAGACGCATATGATTGGCCTTAGGCGCTTCCCCCCGCCAGCGACGGCGAACTTTGTGGGCACCTGGAGAAGGGAGTGGATGTGGGATAGATCGAGCTCTATTAGAGCGTTGTTGATGTACTCTAGCTTGTCGCTCAGTCGCTCAACGAGGTTTATCAACTGATAGCTCCTATCCTTCCGAACTCGTATCTAACCCCCTTTAATCCTATTTTAACTTTAAGGCTTCATTCTAAACAAATTGGCAAGAAATATAGAGGGGCAACACCAGAAGGTCACGACCATTGATATGAACCTCAGGGTCTGGTTATGGAGACGAGACCACCATTCCTCCTGCTCATCCCCATCACGTACTCTGTAGGGATAGCTTCTGCATACATCGCGGGGAGCTTCAATCTGTTCCGGGCCCTCCTGGGATTCGTGGGGGTTCTCCTAGCGCACGTTAGCATGAATGTTATCAACGACTATTTCGACTACAAGAGCGGTCTCGATTTCACCACGAAGCTAACCCCCTTCCGTGGAGGCAGTGGGCTGCTTCCCTCTGGAACTCTCAATGCGAAAGATGTCTACAAGTTCGCGATGGGTAGCCTCATTATAGGGCGTGCCATCGGCCTTTACTTCGCCTATACCGTCGGATGGATGATCTTGCCGCTAATAGCCTTCGCGGCGATCTCGATTTACTTCTATACAGAGAGCTTATCCCACTGGTATATCGGTGAGATCGTAACGGGGATCAACTTCGGACCCCTCATGGTCCTGGGGGGATATTTCATAATGACGGGACACTACAGCGTCGAAGCCCTTGCAGCAGGGGTAATTCCAGGCATCCTTGTCGGTACACTACTGTACCTAAACGAGTTCCCCGACCTTGAGGCCGACAAGGCTGTTAGACGTAAAAATACCGTGATCGCCCTCGGCTTGAGTAAGGCCTCTAAACTCTATGTCGTCCTAATCTCTGCGGTCTTCATCTGGGTCCTAGTGGCAATTGCTTTAAATCTCCTCTCATTCACAACCCTCGTCACGTACCTGGCGCTACCCACGGCGTTGAAGGCAACGAGTGGTGTGCTCTGCGACTACGGCGATATAGGGCAGCTTATACCTGCCATGGGCGCCAACGTCACCCTGACTTTACACATGACGGCTTGGACAACCATAGGCCTTCTCTTGTCCCTCTTACTATAATCGTATCTTTACAGGGATAGCTTAAACGGGGATTTCTCCGAACACACTTGAAGTCGGAATATTGTCAAGCAACCTTCCTGCTTCACCTAGGAGAATACTCGGGTGCTAATCACAGTAGATAATCGTTGAAGGATCGGCTTGTGTTCCAGATGAGACTCAAGAATGCCAAGGTCTGCGTTGTATACATGAGAATCACCACGAGAAACACATGAATGTGTGGCTTACTTTAATGGGTCTTTACCGCGATCGCTACAATTAGTCCCCCTAACGAGAGCTGCTCAAGGTCTGCCTTACCGATGGATTCTCTCATCATCCTCTCGTAGTCCCTGTTGACAGGTAATGAGAGGTACGTCTCATGAAGCATGCACCACGGGTTCCTGAAGCCGTATCCGGCCATCAGGCCTCCAATGATGGGAACGATGTACTTAATGTAGATGTCTAACCCCTTTCGCACTATACCATTGTTAGGTCTGCCGATATCGACCACGAGAAGGCATCCCCCCTCCTTCAACGAGAAAAAGATCTCCTTCAATGCTACCGCCTTATCGAGTGTGTCCCTTAATGCGAAGGCTCCGGCCGCGAGGGAGATGGTCCTCTCTCTAAATGGCAGTGCCTCGAAGACAGCCAGAACGAACCCGACATCATCTTCACAATTTCTTCTTCTACCCACCATTAGCATCTTGTCTGAGTAGTCCAGGCATACCAGGAACCCTCGTAGGATGTCTTTCAGGTTCGGAGTGAAATTACCGGGTCCCGAGCCAAGTTCCAGGCCGACGCCCTCGTGGTATCCGGCCATTCTTAGCCCCTTCCTGCGGGCATTCTCGTCTTGGAAGAAGGATATGATGTGGTTCACCCTCTCGTATTCGACGATTATTGACTCAAGGGCGTCCTCAACCTCCCACCAGACCGACATCTTCGCCTCAGACGCTCTCATTCATACCCCCTTTGCGCCTCATAAATGCGTCGAAAGGACAGCCTGATAAGATAATGTACCTTTATCTAGAACCATAGTCGAGATATGGTGATTCCATGAACTCCGATAGCCTCGTCTTCCTGGAGGAGAAGAAGCCCCGGATAGTCATGTTCTGCGGGAAAGGAGGAGTCGGGAAGACGACCTGTGCCTCCACGACTGCCCTGCACTTTGCCCTTAGAGGGAAGAGGACTCTCCTTATCTCCACCGATCCCTCTCCCTCCCTCTCAGACATTCTTGAGCAGGATGTGCACGGCAAGGTCACACCGGTCAACGCCGTAGATAATTTGGTGGCCGTCGAGCTGGACTATGACAGAGTCGTGGAGATGTGGAAGGATAGGTTCGGCGACGAGGTCTACGAGCTCATCTCCAGCTTCCTACCCGTCGAAGAAGAAATAATCGAGTACGTGGCAGGAGCCCCGGGAATAGACGAGGAGTTTGCGCTCAGCTATGTTTACGACCTCTATGTCAGCGGGGAGTACGACGTCATAGTCTGGGATACGGCTCCCGCAGGGGGTACGCTAGCCCTCCTAAAACTAGAAGACACGTTCTACAGACACCTCGGGGAGGCGGCGAGGCTCTACATTAAAGTTAGGAGCGCCCTGAGCGCCCTCTCTGAGGGCCGGGCAAAGCGGGATCCTCTGAAGATCATCGCGAAATGGGAGCACCTCGCCCAGGTCGTACTCGGGATGATGAAGGATGAGGGCACACTGGCCATCCTTGTGACGATACCCGAGGCCCTCGGTGTGAACCAGACCCAGAGGGTGGCGAGAGATCTGGAGAAATTCGGGATCCACGTGAGAGGGATCATCATTAACCACGTTCTCACGGAGGCGGCGGCGGATTCGGAGTTCAATAGGAGCCGGAGGGAAATGCAGCAGAAATACGTGGAAGAGATCGACAAGACGTACAGCAAAACCATGCCTGTCGTACAGCTACCCCTTCAGTCCTTCGAGGTGAAGGGAGTCGACGCCCTCCTAGAAGTGGAGAGACTACTCTTCAGAAAGCCCGCTAGTTCCTCGTAACCCGCTTTATAAGGTATTTCAGAGCACCCTTTATCCTGAGTCCAGCTGTGCCGGGCATCCTGAGCTCCCTCTTGGCGAAGTCCGTGTTCTTCTTGGCCTCGTCTATCTCCCCCTTGAGCCTCCTATACCTCTGAGCCCTCTCAGATTCGTCGTTGGTGGAGGATATGATGACATCGATCTTGTTCATTACGTCCTTGGATAGGTTCAGCCCAAAGTCTATCTGCTCCGCCTTCGCGGGGTCAGTGATGCCAGCTTCCGCCTTCAGCTTGTTCATCTGGATCATCGCTTCGTAGGTCGTCTCGGCTATCTGGTCCCTGTTCATCCAGTCGGTCTGGTAGTTGAGGTACAGCTTCCAACTCGGCTGGTAGAGGGCTTCCTTGTGATCCCTGAGAGTCCTGTAAAACACCGTGAAACCGTATTTGTTAGGGGCCTCGAAGATCATGCTTCCCGGGTCGAGGAAGGGAGCCATGGGGGCGATGAAGGTGTATATCCTCTCGTCGTTGTCCATTTTCCTGTAGAGGTGCCTGCAGTACTCCACAGAGCCGAGCACCGACTCGCTGCTTTGGCCCGAGAGCCCCGTCATGAAGTAGACATCCAGCTTGGAGCAGCCCTTCTCTAGGGCATTCTCAACTGTCTTCTCCATCTGAGAAGTGGTATAGGGCTTCCCCATGATCTCCCGTATCCTGTCGTCGTGGGACTCAGGGGATATCTCCAATGTCCAGGACTCGGTGCTCTTCTCAAGCTTCCTCATGTAGTCGTCTGGGACTGCGTCGAAAAGCTCGTAGGTGATTGTGCTGTCGAACTCCTCCGCCCTTATCCTCTCTAGGACCTCCTCGGCCCACCCCATCCCGGCCTGCCTCAGGTCCCCGATGAGGAATAGGGGGGCTTTGAAGTACTCACTTACTATGCTCATCTCCTCGACTAACTTCTTGGGGGACTTGAACGCGGTCTTGTCACGGTTGAGAAAGCGCTTGAATGCGTAGTTGGAGCCGCCGCAGGTCCTACAGTTATAGTTACACCCCTTACACGTGAAGAGGGCTGTGAATGGGTATTCCATGAAACTCTCGAAGGGGAGGGTGCTCTCAAGGTCCCTGTGCCTGACGACAAGCTTGACGACCTCACCATAGTCGGTGAAAAGGTCGTCGATGTCCTCGGGTACGTAAGAGAGAGGGTTTACGTGCTTCCGACCGTCAGGATCCCTCCATGTTAGGTTTTCCACCTCCTCGGGTTGCCGGTCCTTTCCTATGCATACCATGAGGTCAAGGAGGGGCTTCTCTGTAGAGTCGCCTCGCAGTATGTAGTCGATCTGTGGGAAGTGCTCGGCTATCTCCTCATGGAAGTAGGTGGCGGAGAAACCGCCAAGTATGACGGGCTTTTCTGGATGATGCTTCTTCACTACCTCAGCGAGGTCGAGGCTACCAGCGGCGTGAACCAGCCAGTGGAGGTCGAATCCGAAGGCCTGGGCGTCCAACTTAGATATCAGCTTCTCTACGTCGAGACTAGGATTCCTCAACATCTTGACGGCGAGATTCAATATTCTCGCATGGTAGCCGTGCTGCTCGAGGTATCCGACTAGGCTGACAAAGCCGAGGGGGTACATCTCGAAGACGGGGGTGGAGGGAATTACGTCGCTGATGGGTCCGTACATTGCGGGCTGCTCCCTGAAGTCGTAGACACTTGGAGCGTGCAGCAGTATCAGGTCGAGCTTGGGCAATCGGGACCACTCCTATCTCAACCAGAACCGGTGTATTTAATGTTGATTATGTAAGGTGCTGCAACTCGGAAAATATTAGTTACGCCTTGAACTCAATACCTAATCTTTCTGCACTATGATTACACAGTGCCCTGCTTCATATCATCTTGTACTTGAGTTCTTTCCAGAAGCTTTATTGATGCCTGTATCCCCCTTTCTAATACCTCGTCCACAAACTCTATCTTCTTAACGCGACTGAGAATCTGGATGGAGATCTCGTAGAGGATATAGAAGGGCACCGACATGAGGAGCATGGAGAACGGTGTCGGGTCGGGTGTCAGGACCGCCGTGGCGACTATTAACCCCACGAAGATCTGCTTTCTACTGTCCTTTAGGGTCTGGACCTCGATTAGATCAGCCCTGACGAGCATCCAGATGACGATGGGGAACGTGTAGAAGAGCCCTGAACCCAAGAGCCCAATGGCCACCATGTTGAAGAAGTCCTTTACGGAGAAGAATGGCAGCACTCTGCTCTGGTAGACGAACCTGTAAAGGACGGTAAATGTGGTGGGGAGTAGGATAAACCATGCGTAAGCTGCGCCAACGGCAAAGAGGAGAGTTACGACGATGACGAAGGAGTAGACTGACTTCCGCTCGTGTGGGTATAGGGCGGGTTTGATAAACTGGTATAGCTCGTAGGCGAGGAAAGGTAGCGTGACGAGTACACCGATAGCGATGGCGACAAGGAAGTAGATGTAGAACGTGTCAAGCCAGTTGAATGCGATCAAGTTCACGCCTTCAGGGAGCAGGGCTTCTTGGATGACCTCCATAACTGTCGATATGAGTGGTCGGTAGTTAGAGAAGTTCATCCTGAGAACAGCCTGAACGTCGGTGGGGAGTGCCGCGACCGCTACCGTGGCGACGACGACTACGAAAAGTGCCCTGCGAAGCCTCTGCGCTAGCTCCTCCAGATGGTCCCAGACGGACTGCTCGTCCTCAAGCGACATCTAGGGACACCAGGGAGTTATGGGGCGTCCTTCTTTTCCGTTGCCTTCACGAGGTCTTGGGCGATATCGTTGAGGCTCCGCCCCTCTGTCTCAATACCCATCTTCCTAGCGGCGTCGAGGATCGCTTCCCGTTCCTCGTCCTCTTTTGACTTCGCCTTTTCCTCGACGTACTTGGCGGGCTGTGTGGTCGCTGAGGAGTACTCTCTGACTGCTGTGCCCATAGAGCGCGCTAGCTCGGGCAGCTTCTTCCCACCAAATAGCAGTAGGATGATGAAAAGTATGACTATTAGTTCAGTCTGACCCAACACGGCGATTCAATACTCCTTCAATTGGTATTTTAAAAACCTTCTCGATAAAAAGTTTGCTAGATATTAACAGGCTCGTGTTTTTCCCATTTTTACTAATTAAAAAAGAATAATTGTTTACGAGAAATAAACGGGGGAAAGAAAGGTTTTTTAAAAGATTAGTTGACCGCCTATGAGGACGACGTAATGCTATAGGCTCCGCCTAGGAGCTCTAAAACCTGACCTGCCACCGCGTGAAGTAATATATTACTGTGATGCATCCTTAGGCGAGCGTATTCAATGACCTAACCACTATTAATGTAAAAAAACACTGGCACAAAACGATCACGCTAGTTGAATCCTATTATATACACACCCTGGTTGAGGAAAAAAAAAGAGATTTAATGGAATATCTGTCCAGCGGTCAGTATAACATATCTCAGCAGGAACCCACCAAAGAGGATGAGAACATAGCTACTTGTGCTGAAGAGTACGACAGAACCATCCTTGTCTGAGGTCTTTAAAGTACTGATGTAGTATGAGATCCCTAGTGGGATAAACAATCCTAGCAACAGATAGGTGTAGAACGTCCATGAGAGAGTTCCAGTGAGAAGTAAATTCACTGCTCCATGCCCTGTAGTAAGTTCTAATACGACAAGCACTAATTCAGTTAATATCAGTACCGTGATGTATTTCTGTGTGTGGCTCAGCATCTCGGTGAATTGTCCTTTTCGTTCGTACAGTAATACGAAGCTCTGGAAAGCCTTCGGCATGAAGATTGCTGCAACAGGGATCATCAGCAGGGCCATTGTCAGACCAGTCAGTGTTCCCGAGATAACGAACGTCCAAGGCAGGAAAGGCGAACCCCAGAAGGGCACTCCCCTAGAGTAGGAGAGTAATATCCCAGTGTAGGCCGCCGTCGAGAGGCCGAGGACTATTCCCACGACATCGA
>JGI24422J19971_10000164_pt1 | contig 32678 bp, 36 predicted proteins | sample DeeMarSWOR152_54_FD_19971 | JGI IMG/M metagenome (IMG submission 19971) | reverse complement strand
CTACGGGTTTTAGAGGACCTAGAGAAGGAAAAGAAATACCTCGACGTGCAGGTTTGCCCCCGATGCAAAAGCCCGAGAGTTCGCCGAGTCAACGCCATGAGCGGAGACATGTCCGGCCACATGGGCATCACCCCCGTGAAGTTTGAGTGCCGCGACTGCGGTTGGAGGGAGCGCCTAGTTCTGAAGGCAACCAACAGACCGTTAGGCGTTAAAGACGTAGCCATAATAGCCGAAGCTTCACATTTGGAGAAGGGAGCAGACGCCAAGTTTTGAGAGGCGCATTTATGAAGAGGAAGTTTTGGCGCAGTAAGCGCTTCATCGCGATACTCAGCATAATCATTCTGGCTCCTACGATGTTTTTGCTAGTTCTCAAAATCGACTTCGGTCATAGAGAAGATGCTGTTCTCAAGTACTTTTCTCAGCAGGAAGGCATGCCGGAGGCTTTCGCTAAACTCAAACAGCTGACGCCCGCTGATGCTGTTGTGCTCTGTTGGTGGGACTATGGGCGGGCGGTTAGGGAGTGGAGCCACAGAGAAGTAGTGGAGGCGTATCCTTCTAAGGACATTTGGTACACCGTCGGGGTGAGCAGAAACCCGTGGCACAACTTTGCAGCTCAACTTTTCGGAACGTGGGGGTCCTCTGAAAAGATTCACGATTTGGCGAGGATGTTCATGTTGCCTGAGGAACAATCTTTGCCGATCATGAAAAACTACAATTTGTCATATGCGCTGGTTTTCACGCCGGACGAACTGCAGAAATTCTCTTGGATCGCCCAAATCGCAGGCTACGACTCAGCAGACTACCTAACCGTGGAAAACGGCACCTATCAGCCTACAGCGCTCAGCTCCCAAGTGACGCTGCTGCGGCTTCTATTCGACGAAACCCTAAACCCAAACAACTTCACTAAACTTTACGACAACGGCAAAGGCAAAATATACCGTGTTGACTATTTGTAGCGCGCATGTTCGTTCATTCATCCAAAATTTTACTATTAAATAGCGTATAGGTGTAAGTTATGGCTCCTTGGGAACTTAGGTTTGGAAGCCACATAGGTGTGGTTTCGAGGGTTATAATTGAGTATTCTGCAGGTTTTTCTCCCGACCAAAGCTGAACAGGAACAGTGAAATCGCTGTCTTTTGTGTCTACAAGCCAAAAATCTTGAAAAGTGGAAGGCTTTAGCAAAAACAATTTTACCTTTCCCCTTACTCTCAAAGTTCTACCTTCATACTCATTGGCATGCAACAACAAGTATGATACGCTTATCGGTGAACCAATCTTTATCACGGGACCACTACCGTTCAGGGGAATCGGCGTCGCATTTAGCGTAAAATTAGGATCGCCAAGTTTAAAATTCAAACCGATTCCTCCTATGACTTTTAGCATATAGGTAAAGTTTGGCCCAGGACCCCTGCCTCGATATTCATAAATATTGCTTCCCTTAACGAGACTGAAATAACGCTCATACACGGGGTCGACAACTTTTACATTTCGTTCAAACGTTCCGTTCCAGTCAATGAACACGCTAACTTCAACAACGTCGCCGACTTCCACTACCGTGTTGTTTACGTTTTTAGAAAAAGTAGCACTCACAACGTCTAAGAGAGGATTTCTTTCCATCTCCTCTAAACGTGCACGCATCTGAACTTCATGCCACCACAAACCAAGAGGAACTGAAACCACAACTATTGATAGAACTATCAAAAAAAGAATCAATAGGCCTCTGCGACTTAGTTTAGCGTATAAATCTCTAGAGAATTTTCTCTTCACCGTTCCCACTTTTCTCATCTTGACATCATCAAATGAGCTTATTTAACATTTTAGTAACCAGATGGTAACATAGTGTAATTAGTTATTTGCGTTTATTAAGCTCCACAAAGCAGAGAAAACTTTGGTAATTATAGTTAATTTGCAGTGTGGGATTGAGTACTACAGGCAGAAAGTTGTTGGTAATTAGAAAAAAAGATGGTTGGGTTGGAGAGTGTTGGTTAGCCAGTGGAGTTTGTGGGAACGGACACTAAGATTGGGATTCCGTCTTCGCCGGTGGTCATGAGGAACAGGTCGATGTCTGGAGCGATCTGCTTCAACGTTTCTATCCATAGGTAAAGTTCCGCGATTCTCGTGGAGTTGCTAGCGTCTCCGCCTGCTGCTGAGAGTACAAGTTCGATAGCTTCCCTTGTTGCATTCGCAACGATAACCTTTGCTCCTGCTTCTGCGTTTGCCTCGATGATTACTTGTTGGGCAGTGGCGTTTGCGAGAATTATGATTCTTTCACGTTCAAACTCAGCCTGTATTTTCTGTTGTTGCGCAACCAGTTTAGCCTCGATGGCAGATGTGTATGTCTCTGGATATCCGATGTTCTTTACATCCATCTCCAAGCTAATCAATGCACCAGCCAAAGAAGGTTCCTCCATTATTTCCTTGAACACGGCTTGCTCTATGGTACTAACCACGATGTCTCTGAACTCGATGGTTTCAAGAGCCGTGTAGTTCTTTGTTACTAGACGAATGGTCTCTTCCATGATGGACTCGATTGCTTTTTCCTTGTAGTTTAGGGTTGGATAGCTTTTGTAGAGATTTGAAATTTTATCTGGATCGAGCGACCACCGGATTAGCACTTCAATCTGCATTTCAAGCTGGTCAGAAGAGAAACACGGTATTACATCTTCAAAGGACTCTGTTGCGTAATATATCTTCACTGACTGAACCCAAGGAGGTTTCACTACCCAAGTTGGTCCAAGCTTTGGGTCACTCACGGTTTTTGCCCATGGGTCTACGAGAACTACAGCATGACCCACGCCCACGCTAACGAACATGGTGACGGCGAAAAGCACTCCGAATAGAGCTAACACTATCACTATGACAATCAAGGACCACCCAAAGACGCGTTTTAGCCGATTTCCTGTTTTTCCTTCTTCTCTCAAGTTGTCACCTCCTCGACTCTTTTTATCGTTATCTGAACCGTTTCTTCTGGATGTATGAGATTTCGTATGGACTTTGGAATTGAGAAACGGTAGTCCACTCCGATGGTTGTTTCAAGGGTGATGTCTCCGCTGTTCGCCTTCAAAATTTTAACCCCTCTCCGTGGCATATTATCACCACTATTGTGGTATATAAAAGGCATATTTAAACCTTTCTAATTCCCCCCGCGTGCACAACGGATATGTGGAAAATAATAACTTTACTTAATAAAGGCGCGTGCGTTTTCATCAGTCGCCGACGTTTCTATTGCGTATTTAGCGCGCGCATCAATCGATTGAGTTCTAACGCTATATCCACTTTTTCTGCAGTTCTTGTTTTTCTTTTTCTCTTCGTTTTTTGAGAAGATACCCTATTAGCCACGTGATGATGAAGATGGGGAGGATGTCTGCACCTGGAACTAACTCTAACAAGGATATAAGTCCAACCCAGCGGAACATGGCAAGGCAAACGATAATTCCAGCCAAATCAAGCATATCGCCTACTACAGGCAAGACCAAAATAACAGCTATATACTCGCTGATGTCTAAAATTACACAAACTATAAGCGAAATCAATTCACCTTCGGTAAAGATGAAATACCTTTGGAAAGGCTTGAAACCTTTATTCTGTTTTACCAAGCGTCCCTCATCCTGCAACAAGATTGGTATTCTGCTAAAGAATACCTGAATAGAAATATAAAATACATCTGTTCACTATGCGTACGCGCAATGCAGAAAAAGGGGAGTTTGCGGGGAATGTCTCCACTGGTTGCTGGTTCGAATCCTACCGGCAGCGCCACTTATGCTTTTCGAAGTTGAAAAGGGGCTGGCTACTTTTTTTGTTTTCGTAGGTTGTCCCAGTTGTTTACTATGTTTTGCATGAGTTCTGGTTGGATGTCGTAGAAGGTTTTGGTCTTTTTCTCTGGGAAGAACACTCTTATGGCGAAGCTTCTTCCAAGTCGGTCCATTTTGGACATGCTGAACTCCGGTTTTCTTGGGAGAACATCCTTGTATTTCTCGTAAAACTTCTCGAGGGCTGGGACTATGCATTTGTTGATTATTTCCTCGTTGGTGACATCGTGGGGAAATCCGACTTGAAAAGTGTAGTCGAACACGTTTCCTTTCGAGTAGTTGAGGATTTTGCTGTCTAAAACCGTTCTGTTTGGGATTTCCATAAGGTTGTACGTCGGAGTGTAAATCTTAGTGTAGTTCACAGTTATCTCCCGAACCTGCCCCTCCACATCCCCTATCTTCACGTAATCATTAACCAAGAAAGGCCTAGAAACCATAATGTACACGCCTGCGAGAAAGTTCCCCACGGTCTGAGTGGACGCAAATCCGATGGCGGCCCCAGCTAAAGCGGATACGCTGAGGAACCACGTGTCAGGCAGTCCAGATAATTGAAGAAGAGCGACAATACCAACGGCGATAACTAGTATCCTCGCCAACAACTTGAAGATATTCTCAAGGTGTCTATCCAGCCTTATCCGAGTTGAATACCTAGTAATTGCCCTGCGGATCAGCCAATCAGCTATGATCATCGCGGCTACTATGACCGATGCAGCAACAATTTTAATGAGTAACTCGAACTGCTCGGGAGTGAGGTTTAGGAAAGCCATTCTTTTCAAACTCCGTGGAAGTTATCTTTTGAACGCAACACTCTCGTATAAATCTTCGTATAAGGAAACAACTCTGTTCCTAGAAAATTTCTCGAGAACCGTTTTCCGCCCAGCTATCCCTAACTTTTCTCTAAGCGCCGAGTTCTCATGTAAGGCTAAAATCTTCTCAGCCATCTGTTTCGGTTTCCCCGGCGCCACAAGAAGACCGCTGACGCCATCTTCAACTATTTCAGGGATCCCTCCGACCTTTGTGGCAATCACGGGAACGCCGCAACTCATCCCTTCGAGAAGAGTTAAGGGGGCGCTCTCCATTTCCGAAGGAATCACCAAAATATCGCTATGATGGAGGATTTTCGGTATGTCCCGCCTGAAACCCGTCAGAGTCGCCTTATCTCTAAGTTTAAGCTTCCCTATCAAGGATGCAACCGCGGGTCTTTCAGGTCCATCACCAACCAAAATCAGCTTACAATCCTCCGTCTTTTTCACCACAATCTTCATGGCGTGAACAAGATCCCGGACCCGCTTAACTGGACGAAAATTAGAGATATGTGTTATGACGGTTGGACCTTCCATTCTTTCTTCAGACTCCCCCTTTTTTGAGGGGCTAAAAAGGTTAGAGTCAACGAAGTTCGGGACCTTTACGATTTCTCTCTGAAGCTTCATCTGTTTCTTCGCTCGATCAATCAGAAAATTTGAAGTAGCTGTGACTTTGTCAGCCTCTTTTAAGGATAACCGGGTAACATTGAGGTAAGCAGCATCTATTCCGAGGATAGAAACGTCCGAGCCGTGCAGAGTAACAATATAGGGGACATCGGTTGCCTTCTTGGCTAGAAAAGCTGAGGTTGATTGAGGTATAGCATAATGAATGTGAAGCAGATCTAGGCCAGCTTCTTTGACAACCTCTGTCATGCGAGAACCTAGGGCAACAGTGTAAGGAACATAGTTAAACAGAGGATATTCAACCACATCCACCAGATGGACGTAAACATTCTTGTAATCTCTGTCCTGGAGCAAAAAGGGAGTCTCATACGTAATGAAGTGTACTTCATGACCCCCGCGTGCCAACGCTATGCCTAGGCGGGTGGCTAAAATTCCGCTTCCCCCAACAGTTGGATAACATGAAATTCCAAGCTTCACGAAAACCACCTTTAATCGTTTTTATCCTGCTTTTGATCGGTGAGAACTTCTATATGACCTGAATCACACGCATTTGGTTCATCATCCGAAATAAAATCCTCTCTGTTAGACGTAAATTTCCTTAGGGGGCTCACCCACCATTTCCTTGATGCGCCTCTGCACCTCCTTTGGGGGGTTCCTTGGCGTTTGAGTGAGAACTGCATACTCGTTTGAAACGACCTCGTTGATGATTCTTCGGTGGTACCCTGACTTGAGGGCTAAGCGTATGCTCATGATACCCCTAAAGGAAACTAGCTGAAGGAGCAATTGATAGAGCCTCGCCAGATGTGGTGGAATGCGCCCTTCCGTGTGAAACCATTTTTCCACAAACTCAAACCCCTTCTTTGTTAACACTAGATAACCTTTCGGAGCGATGCGGACCCGCAGAGAATAGTGCCCCCTTTTCCCAGTTATGATTTTAGTGCGTATGTTTGTCACCCTTACAGACGCTATTTTCCCAAGTTCTGATCACTTGGAGAGTTGCCTATTGCTAAAAGCCGCTTGAGATCATTTTGGAGAAGTTTTCTCCAACCGCGTTTAAGGTGGAATGAGGCGTCGTCACTGATTAACCTGACCTTGCAGGAGTAGCGGCCCTCGGAATAGCCCTTACAATCAGACTCTTTCTTGGGGACGCGACCACACTTAGCTTGGCATAGATCGTCTATGCAACCTTGTATCGTGGTGTAAAGTCTTTCTAGTTTAAAATAGGGCATGAGATTCTCTGAGACTATCTCGATGCCCTCTCGCCTCATTTCCTCCTTTGCGGCGCTCGAAAACCTCTTGCCGATGAGGACTACTTCATCATAGTCCTCAAGCTGCAAGCCCTCACTTATATCCCTAATAGTGTCCATACCAACAACACCAGATTTTGATCTTGGCTCTGTTATAACACGCAACAATATTTTATCGTCTGACCCCTCATGTGAAGCAATGAGGTCTATTCCGTCATCCCATCTTTGCCTTTCTTCATCCTCGTAGCCTCTGACAGCCATTACCAACTCTGCCTTTTCGATAAGCCCTTCATTAGTTGATTCGTCACTTGTTTTCAACATTTTCCTTTCACCTCTCAATGTATAATAGGGAATAGCTAAATATATATGTAGTCTTTACAATTCCTATACGGTGTGTAGACTTAAGGTGAGTCCGATGCCCGAAGAGAAGGAGAAGGTCGAAATGTTGGTAAACTTCAAGTTCCACAAGAACGTGGTTAAGGTCTTAGACAGGCTTGCGAGGAGTGGGCTTTACAAGACCAGGGTCGACGTGGTATTATCCGCGCTGAGGAGTTATGAACCCTTCAAAAGGGCTTGGGAAGAAGAAATTAGATCAAAACGCGTGTAATGAAAGACGCTGATGCAAACACGGTTTTCACTTAATGCTAATTATACGTCACGCCATACCAAATAAAGGTTCTACATACACAACGGATATTAATTATAAAGACGAAATATATACTACGTAAACCTTAAATACGGTCTTATCTCTATATACGCACGAGTGCGTACTCCATGTACGCATGATCGCTTTGATTCAAGCGTCTTTTGCGAGTGGTTGAATCGATCTTAACTCATATGTTAAGGCAAATGGAGGTGAAACCGTATGACAACAGCAGCAAAACCGCCAGAGAAACTAGTTGTTACGCTAGACGCGGATTTAATGACGAAGATGAAGGGGAAAGCGGATGCAGCAAACAAAACGCCTTCAGAATTCGTCGCTGAAATGCTCAGAAGGAACCTAAAGTAAAGGGCTAAGTCCCTATATCTTTAAACAACTCTAGCTCCCAATTTTTTAATTCTATTGCGCAAAAAACGAATATTTATAAGATATGCTGAGAATATATATAGAAAGAAGTGAGCCTCCATAAGCTTTCACAGGTTTTTATCAATTGGGCTTGCTTCTACGAAAGGAGTGATGGAAATTGTATGTAGGAAGAGTTACTGGTGAGGATGTTAGGTCAAGTTACATATGGCAGTCGAAAGACCCGCCTTCTTGCCAGTGAAATTAGACTAATGTGTGCACGTTACTTTCCTAGTCTCTTTTTGATCCCGTCCGTTGCGATTTTGTAGAGTTTCAGCTCATCTTCATAGGAGAAGAAAAGTTGATTCAAGAGGAAATGGATTAAATAGACAGACTGCAGAACGGTCGGAGACCCGTTGAACTCTTTAGACACCAATTCTGAAACCTTACGAGCAGAACACTTAATCTGGTCTAACACGACACCGTCGACTTGCTTCAAGTCAGGAGACCCCGGCGAAACCTTGCCCTTTTTAGCCATTTCTTCGCTGAGTTTCGCCTCAGCGTCATGTTGCATTTGGTAGAAACCGAATTTCACATAGTTCGAATCTTTTGACTTGTATTTGTTGAAATAGAAATCCTTTAGCGCCTTCTTTTTAACAAGACCCCTCGCACTTCTGCTGGTGCTCTTCACGACTTTTCGACCTGAAGACCTAGAAGGCAGAAACACGTTCACAACTTTCCATTCATCAGACACAGTGTTGCCCATTAACTTCACCCCGTAAATTGTATGTCAGAAACAGAATAAATACTTTTTAATGACGTTCTAAATCTTAGAACACTGCGTTCTAAAGCATGGGTTTTTAGGTTTTCCCGCGACTTTAACAGTTCAAGACACATATGGCTCCCGTGGAGACGAAAAGACATGAAGAGGCTGTTAGTGGCTGCCGTTCTATTAATCGTTGTAGCAGTGAGTTTAGGGACAGTTGTTTGGCTTAACTACGTGCAGAACGTGGCTCTGAAACATGAAACTGACCGTTGGGCAGTCATAGAAGACGTAGAAGGAAACCGCATAGCTGTGGAAACCACAGACGACAACGTGTGGACCCAACTGGTTCAACTAAACCAGAACGGAACGAGAATGTTTATCGGCAGCATCGTGGAAACATACGGCAACAAATGGGGCTTCCGCTTCAAACCTGAAAATCTTACAGTAGCAGAATTCACCGCCGAAGGACTGCAAGCCACCATCAAATATATCAGCGAAAACTTAGATTACTGGCTGGACGGATGGGCATACGTCGGAGCAAAAGTCACCGCCATCCACACACCAACATAATCCGCCCTAATCACCCACACCACAAGATGCTTCCAAAAACAGCAGCCAATAAGGCTCAAACTCATCTATTCAATCTTAACCCACAACATGAAAACGCCTAAAACCATCAACACTATTCCTGAAATGAAGAAGAAAATAAACCCTGGACCGGTCAGCCCCTCAGTTTGGTAGTAATAAAAACTAAGCATAAAGCCAAAGACGATAAGAATTAAACCGAAAAGCTTCTCCATGATTTTTAATCCAACAGGCGTCTCTTCACTCATGTTAAATCTCAACCGTGAACTCGCTCTAGTCTAAACAGAAGGAGCCTTATTTATTTTATTCCATTCGCAGTGTGTCACGCGGTTTCTTTCAGTTTCGCCGGCAGGTACTCGTCAACAATATAGGTTAAGCCGTACCTGCTGAAAGCCTCTTGCTCTGCTTTCCTCCCGATCTTCAAGAACTTCTTGACCTCTCTCTGCCACAACTCGTCTTTATACCGTGGGTCCCTTCGCAACTCGTGGAGACGCTTGATGTCCACTTCCGTCAGTTTATCGCTTGGCAACTTGTAATCCACGATGTCGGAAGCCCAAACCCCAGACCACTTAGCATCGGGAGTAGTCAACTCCCTCAAATGCGCGGCGTTAGCGGAACCCGAAATGAGGACCATGGCGATGTGCATGCCCCAAGGGTCGCCGTCTGTGAAAATGAATACGGGAAGGTCCATCTCTTTGTTTAAGCGGTGGATGAAGTATCGAGTTGCGCGGGGTGCCTGACCAGCCGTGTAGATCAAAATCGAATTGAACTTCTTGTAAACTCCTTCCTCGACGAACCGCGTGAACATGGCGCCCTTCTCGATGACTATAACCTTGTCCGCGCTGGTTTTAACAAACTCGGAATACGTAAGCGCAGGACCTATCATCATTCCGTCTGGATGGGACGCTAAGTTTAACTGTCTTCCCTCGTATCCGGGAACTGTGTATTCGATGGTTAAGTCGCCGAAAACCGCGGACCTCTCCTCAGGGAACACGTTGAAATCTTCTCTGGATGAGCCTACCGCGGTTTCGAGGTCGACTATGATGCTGTTTGATTCAGATTGGTCTTTGAAGGACATGTCGTAAGCCTGCGCCGAATAGTACACGTCCCTCAGCGTGCTTGTTTTGCGTTTCTGCGTAAGTTCATGAGCGAAGTACGCGGTCCAAACCAGTTGAGTGAAGGGACGAATGTGGCGGATGTTCCTAGCGGTTCTACGCACCGTTTTTTCGCCTAAAATATACTGGCGCACTTCCGGACTGTAAAATATGTTCTCGGTGGATCGGCTCGGCATCTCAATCCAAGGGAAAGAGCCCTTCTCCATCTGCCCATAAAGCCGCGAACCGAAGTTTTCTAAATTCGTCAGAACCTCTTTTTTCCGCTCCATTGCGGAGCTTTCAACTTTTTCTTTCTTCAAATTTTTTCACGCTCTTCAACAATTTTTCAATGTCTGGAGGCTGTTTCTTTCCGGCTAAATCTGTTGAGAACTTGGCGATTTTAGGTAGATACTTAGAAAACGTGGTCAGCCGCCTCTTCTGTTTTTCAACATGCTCTCGTTTGGACAAGAAGCGTTGCAGCCTGCGCGCGACTTCGCGAATTCCGTTCAATATCTCCCTTCCAACTTCAGGTCTTCCCGCGATGAATTCTTTTCCCACGGTTTTGTAAGGAATCTTGGTGCTGCACACGTGGATTAGAAGGGCGATGGGCATACTTGGTGAGGATTTGTATCTCCGCCAATTCATAGATTTGAGGATTCTGTATGAAACGTCGCTGGCTTCATCATACAGCAGAGGAATCCGGTTGGCAAACCGATACAAAATGATGTCGTCTTTTCTCGGAATTTCCCCGCCGTAGGCTATTGCAACCTCTACAATGAAGGGGTGACCAGAATAAGTTGAGGGTTTACGTTGACAAACCGCTGTGAATTCAGGCTTTAACTCCTTCAGAATTCCGGTCCTTAACAGATCTTCGCCTAATGGAGACAGGCAGCTGGCGTCTGGAGGGAGAAAACCGTCAAACTTCTTCAAACTCCGAACGAGCTTAACTATTTCTTTAGGGTCCATCTTTTTCGGTCGCTTACTCACAGGTATCCCGGCGAAGTCTAAGAATTGCTGGGCGATTTTCCCCCCAACTCTGTGAAAATGGGTTTGCATGAACTCCAGCATGCTTCGGCTTTGGGTTACGTACATAATGCGTTGGATGGTTTCCACGTCCACGCCGAAGGGGTGGGGCGGAATTTCTTTGGGTGGAGGCGGCATTTCTGTTGTCGCGCGGCTGAACCTGTATAACCGTCCCTTTGGATCAGCGAATGTGATATTCGCGTAAGGGTTTACAACCGCTGTTTGTTTCAGGTACTCCAACACTTTAGGCATGGCTCTGAGGTAGTCTCCTTCAAGGCTGAACTCCACCACGGTTCCATGCCAGCGCTCCTTATTTACGTGAGTTTTGTGGTTTAGAATGATGGGACGGTTGTTCTGTATGTCGATCATAAGTTTATACTCGTAAATCCTTGCGGTTCCGGTGCTTGAGGCAACGTAAGCCGGTTCATGAGTGGTGATTTGCCCATATAGGATTGCCATGGTTCCTCCGAGACCAAAGGTGCCGCGGGTCTGCCTAAGCTTATACTTTGAACCGAAAAGCACTTGACCGAAGGCTGATGGAATATGGCGGGCTGGAACACCTGAACCGTTGTCACCCACCCTAAGCCGATAGGTCTCGGCGCCTGATCCGGTTCCGTCCGTTGAGGCTAATCGGATGTAAATGTTAGGAGGAATCCGCATCAAATCAGATGCGTCAAGAGCATTTTCCACAAGTTCCCTTATTGTCGAGTACACAGCCCTCGCAGGATTGGTGAAGCCAGCTATGTCTCGGTTGCGATAGAAGAAATCTGCCGGGCTGATCTCTTTAAAAGCTTCTGCTATAGTTTAGTCCTCCCCAATTGTTGTCTCTGCGGGCTTTAACACTTCAAACCTGACGGAAACTGCCTTTTTCTGCAATTAACCGTTCTCCTAGAGGAATATTGACTGCAGATAAAAAACCTTTTCAGTATGAGAAAAACTGCAAAAAGCCTCAATCGAATGGAATATAGTAAACTATAATCCGAGTTCAAAGCAAAGTAAAAAGTCTAAAACTTGTGGTTTTAACATTTAGCCGTAAATAGGGACCTGCTTTATTATTATTCTGTGGGCGGTCGAGTTTCCCAGAGTTCCATTTTCTTTTTCTTCAGTTCTCTCCGTTTCCTTTGCAGGAACTGGTAAACTGTGCGGTGTTGGCTTCCCCTAAGCAACATGCGAACCGCCTCGCTTGCTATGCTGACTTGATCCGCGTTTCCTATAATGGAGACCGTGTGACCGTAAATCGATATCGACGCCTCAGACAACTCCTCTATGATTCGTCTAGTTTTTCCATCTTTCCCGATGATTCGACCTTTCAACCGCTTAATGTCCGAGGGTGATCTGCCCACAGTTTCGCGGAGATCGAAAACTTCCAACGACGCTTCGTCGTCTCTGATCAACGTAAACGCCCGCCCCGGCGAGAAGCCTCTGCCTATGGCTGTAACCACCTCTCGGGCTCTGAACAGGAGGGACGGGTCCTGAGCATTAGATTTGAGGTTTATGTCTACGTTGCCGGTTTCGCTGTCTATTTGGAGGCCCACCGAAAGCTTCTCCTCTATGCGTTGCTTCACGCGACCTTCGGGTCCTATGAGGGCGCCGATGCGTTCTCTGGGAATTTTGACGAACGTTTTAGTCCTTGCCTCCAGTAACCGTTTTGTACAGTTCGTCCATCGGCTGGACTTTTACGCCTAATTTCTCGAAATAGCGGTTTAGGTTTTCTAGGTCTCTGCGCAGAAATCGTTGAGCCATGGGATGTTTAAGCGAAACCGCCTGTGAAACGTCAAACAGCAGAGGTTTGCCCTCCCAAATCATAATATTGTACTCGCTGAGGTCGGCATGCACAAGCTCAGCTTTCTGATAGAACTTTTTAACGCAGGTTACAAGTTGACGGTAAGTCCTTTCAGGCTTAGCCAAAGAGGTTTCCTTCAGCAGGGGCGCGGGGACGCCGTTCTCCCCAACAAACTGCATAACCAGAACGTTTTTGCTAACTGCAATCGGTTTAGGAACCGTGACGCCGACCTCATACGCGCGCTGAAGGTTCTTAAACTCCTTCTGAGCCCAAATGTAAACCAGCGAACGCGTACCCCGCTTAACGTGGGCAAACCTCGGATCGCCCTCGATGTAAGGAAGCATGCCTTTCTTGAATTCTGAGGAAATCGTTAGGTAGATCTTGATGGCTAACTCGCTTCCATCTGAACCTAGCCCCCAATAAATTTTGGATTCTTTGCCGGCTTTCACAGCGCCGTGGATTTCGGCTATGGTTCCTTTGTTCAAAAAGTCATAAACAGTCATGAGGGTGGAGCGGTCGAAAACTTCCTCCAGAACCTCGTATTCTTCGCTTCTTTTCTCCCTCATCAACCGTTCAGTCTCATAACGCTTTTCTCTGCGTAACAGCTTTTTCTCCGCTTTCCTGCGAGAAGACACTACGATCCTCCTTGTTGAAGGGTGAGGTAACCTTTTCTCTTGAGCCATTCAGCCTGATTTTTGGTGTATCGCCAGATAACGTCTCCGCGGCTGTCAGATTGGAAGTCCCAAGGGGAAACCAGAACGATGTCGCCTTGCCGTATCCAAACTCTCCGCTTCATTTTACCTCGAATTCTGCAGAGGCGTTCTTTGCCGTCTTGACATTTAACTCCAACCCGCTCGAATCCAAGGAGTTTCGTCACTACGCCGAACACATCTGTTGTAGCAGGCAACACCATATTCTTCATCTCGTCTTCGCGGCGGATTTTCTTTTTCCTCAAGGGAGCTCCGTTCCTAACATGTCATCGTCTACAAGAGAAATGGAACTCCCTTAAATACCTTGACAGAATCGTCACATTTTAACAATCTGCGCGTGAGGAACACCGGATATGTTTAAAATCGCCTCTGGGTGAACCAGCCCCTTGTCTATCGCTTTTTTGACGATTTGACGCCCGACCATATTAACTATAGTGGAGGTTTCCACGAGGGCGATAGCCTCCTCCACGCTCATTCTCGATCCTTTGTAGAAGGTTTCACTTACCTTGAAAACTATTTTTCCTTCGCACAGAACTTGCCCCAACAGTTCAGCGTCGCAAATCGCGAGCACCACGTATCGTCCCCGTTTCTGCACGTTCGCGTAAACCGTTGCCGCCTCGGTTGATTGCTGACTCTTTTCCCCATCCATCTTGGGGCACTTCCCTGGTTGTTCCTTAAATTAAATTATGTCTGAATTCTTTAATAACGTTAGTGGAATAGAGGTTTAGAACAGACAACAATATTAAAAGGCAAGTAAAAAACATAGTTTCGGCGGCGGAGTCAAAATGGACGTGGAAACAAAGCTTGAACTGATAAAACAGGTCGGCGAAGAAATCATCACAGAAAAAGAGCTGAGGGAACTTTTAGAGACAAAGGACCAACCCATCGCCTATGACGGTTTTGAACCGAGCGGAACCGCGCATATACCCTTCGGAATCTATAGGGCGATGAACATTGAGAAGTTACTCAAAGCAGGCCTGAAAATCAAGCTCTGGCTCGCTGACTGGTTCGCTTGGATAAACAACAAGATGGGTGGGGACTTGGAGAAGATCCATAAAGTCGGAGAGTACTTCATAGAGGTTTGGAAGGCGGCGGGCGTCGACACCGCTAAAGTCGAGTTTCTGTGGGCCAGCGAAAACATGGATCAAGAATACTGGAAACGGGTCATTCTCATAGCGAAGAATACAACCTTGACGAGGATGTTCCGCTGTTTAACTATAATGGGAAGGAAAAAGGGCGAGTTACAGGAAACCGCCCAGCTGTTTTATCCAGCCATGCAAGTTTCCGACATCTTCCAACTGAAATGCGACATCTGCCAGTTAGGCCTAGACCAACGGAGAGCGAACATTTTAGCGCGAGAAGTTGGACCGAAAATCGGCTTGTGGAAACCCGTTTGCGTTCATCATCACATGTTGATGGGGTTGGAGGGGCCTCAAAAACCGGGTGGATTTGAGACTAAAAAGGACTTGGATGTTGCCATAAGTTCCAAAATGAGTAAATCTAGACCTGAAACTTGCATTTACGTTCACGACTCAGAGGAGGAAATAAAACGGAAGCTTCACAGCGCCTTTTGTCCCCCGAAGGTTGTTGAGAACAACCCGATTCTGGACTATTCAAAACACATCATCTTCAGAAAATTTGATAGCTTGGAGATAAAGAGACCGGCCAAATACGGTGGACCCCTCGAAGTTCAAAGTTACGATGAGTTAGAAAGAGAATATGAGAAAGGGCAGATTCACCCCTTAGACTTGAAGAACGCAGTTGCTGAAAAACTTGACGATCTGATAAAACCGGTGAGAGAACACTTCGTTAAAAACAAGAGAGCTATGGAACTGTATGAAATAGTTAAACAACAGGAGATTACGAGATAATCCGCCCGCTACTGCTCTAAACCCACAAAAATTTTCTTCAGCTAAATTACGCTCATAAAAAAGTTTTGGGAAAGCGCGCTATGATTATGTGAGGTGTTTTGTTCGCTTCTATATCTGGGGGAAACTTTATTGGGGGTTAAGGAAACGAAGTTGCAAGGAAAGAGTTATGTCAACTAACATAGAGAAGACAACTGAAAAAGTTTTAGAACTTTTAGATCGCCTTATAAACGAATCGGCTAAGGACACTCTGATAATTGTGGAGGGACGCAAGGACGTTAACACACTGCGCAAGCTGGGAATAGAAGGGAATATAATCGCGGCTAAAACTCGAGGGAAATCGATTCTGGATGTTTTCGGCGAGGTGGAGAAGCTTGGAAGCCGAGAGGTTGTTGTTTTGATGGATTTTGACAGGCGGGGCAGGGAGTTGACTAAACGTTTAGTGCAGGGTTTCGAGAGAATGCGGATAAAGTCCAACCTAGTTTTTTGGAGGGAGCTTCGAAGGCTTGTAGGGCGGGAGGTCAAAGACATTGAAGGCTTGGCAAGTTATATAGAAACATTAAAAAGGAAGACTGAAAATAACGTGATGTGCTAATTAACCTTTAACTCAGGTTAATTCCTTAAAACTAAATAAATCATCGAGGTGACGATTAATGGGTTCATCCCAAGCTGAGACAGTAAAGTATGTTATAAACTGCGAATTTGAAGTTGACGGGGTTGTCGAAAAACCGGATGTTATAGGCGCAGTTTTCGGACAAACAGAAGGTTTATTCGGCGCTGAACTGGACCTCCGTGAACTCCAGAAATCTGGAAGAATAGGAAGAATAGAAATTAAGCTGAAGTCAAAACAAGACAAAACAACTGGCACCATACTCATACCGACAAGCCTAGACAGAGTCTCCACAGCCATCATCGCAGCAAGCCTAGAAACCATAAACCGCGTGGGACCATGCGTAGCAATAATCACCCTAAAGAAAATCGAGGACATACGAGACGCTAGGCGGAAAACAATCATAAAAAGATCAAAGGAAATCCTCAGAGACTGGGCCATCGAAACTTTCCCAGGCACAGATGAAGTTTTCAGAGAAGTATCAGAGACGTTGCGGTTAGCCAGAATTGAAAGGTACGGACCGGAGAACCTAACGGCTGGACCTGACATCGAAACCGCAAAAGACATAATAATCGTGGAGGGAAGAGCAGACGTAGCGAACCTTCTGAAGTGCGGCATCCAGAACGTCATCGCCGTTGAAGGTGCAAAGATTCCCCAAACCATAATAAAATTGACTAAAGAAAAGGAAGCAACTGCGTTCCTCGACGGAGACCGCGGAGGAGACCTTATCCTCAAAGAACTGAATCAAGTAGCCAACATCAGATACGTCGCCAGAGCGCCAAAAGGCAAAGAAGTAGAAGATTTAAGCCCAAATGAGATAAGGGACGCCCTCCAGAAAAAAGTCCCTTTGGAGAAGCCTAAGAGAAAACTAGCAAGGAAAAAAGGCAAGGTTCTCGTTCCTAAACAGATTGTGGCCAGTATAAAGGGGTTGAAGGGCACCTTAGAGGCTGTTTTGTTAAACGAAAAGATGGAGAACGTCGAGCAGCTGCCTGTGAGCAAACTCGCGGAGAAACTTCAGGAAGCTAAGGGCATCGACACAGTGGTCTTTGACGGCGTCATAACCCAAAGGCTTGTGGACATCGCGAGTAAAAAAAACATTAAATATCTTGTGGCAGCCCGCGTTTCAAATACGGTAAAACAGCCGTTAAACGTAAGTATAATGACGTTTGAAGACATAGAACGCTAGGCTGGCTTAACCCTCAGTAAAGTCTAGAAGCGTCCCTTGCGGCTTCAACCACAAACAGCAGGTTTTAATGCTTTCCAGTGCACATTTTCATTTTTTATTTGCGCGCCAAAGCTTATAGTGGTCAATAAAGAGGTCAATTATTGCGCAAAGCGTAAACCATATAAGTAATCCGCAAATTACCCTAGAATCATTGAAATAAGCTAATTTGAAGTATAGTGTACAGAAAACAAAATATGACAATATAGCTGCACTTATTACATTTAGAATGAGCCATGACCAAGGAAGATTCGGGCGTTTCTCTCGTTTAATCTCCATTAATGCTATCCAGATTACGTCAACAAAACTTAAAAGCAGAAATAGCTCGAAAAACCGAAAATTACTTCCATAGGAATATGCCCCTAACAACATTAAGATTATTGACTCCAAGAAAATTACTCCGAAGTCAAGTACCCACACATATGCAGGTGAATTTTTCAGTTCCAGCTCTCTAAGATGGAGTATGTTACCCACTGAAAATCTGATCAAGGTAACAAAGAAAATGAATGGAACACTAAAACTCATCAGTGGAAATATGCCTTGCACATCTATTATTTGCTTTAGGTTATCTACACCGAAATTGGCCGCGAAAACAGCAAGTGTTGTAATCCAGAAATAGGAAACTAGCTCCCTTCTGAAAGCTATCCTATCTTGGTTGCTAGACGCCACAGTAACATACCTCCCGCCGTTGATTGGTTCCTTATCCTTTGGATCGATTTCTCAAGATAGTTGTCAATGTAAGAAGAGCGCCAAAGCACCATGCTGTTTCAAGAATAGCAAAATAGAAATTGTTGGTCCTAAACGCATATAGCGCTAGCATTCCCGCTCCCAATGAATTTAAGGAATAGAATGCCCCTTCTTTCTTGCTAAACATATTCTGCCGTTGTCTGAGGAAGTCGGAAATTTGCACCGTAAAGCCCATCAGAAGCATTATTAACCCAATTAGTCCATCATACTGCAACAAGTAAAACCCCGAATATGTTAATAATATCTGAAGAAAATTTAAGAGTTGTGGTAGTTGAATGCGCGCGGAGTTTCCCATGTTCTTTCCCTTCGCTCATTTTCTTTGCTATTTCTCTTTCTTTTTCTTCATCAAACAACTCATCACAATAATGATTGAAGTATAGGGGGAGTTTCGCGTGAAGGTCCTGAAGATGAACTTGAAAAAGGGATTCGTGAAAGTACTACCGGAGAGCCTGGATGATCTTTGGCATCTCTACAATATAGTTTATGCGAATGATGAGGTCCATGCGCGAACCACTCGAGAAGTCAAATTTGAGAAGGACTTAGGTCGCCCGAAGGAGGGGAAGCGGGTTTCAGTTTTTCTAGGCGTCAAAGTTGACAAGGTAGTCTGGGACAGAAGCTTAAACCGGCTGAGAGTTCAAGGAATCGTATGCGAAGCCCCTGAAAAAATCAGCGTTAAGGGATCCCACCACACCATAAACATAAGAGTAGACAAGCCAGTAACCATCGTAAAGGCGAAATGGCCGAAACACCACGTTGACCGCCTGAAAAGGGCCAGCAAGGCGACAGCGCCTCCGATCCTCATACTGTCAATCGACGACGAAGAATACTGCGTGGCAGTTCTAAGGCAGTACGGCATAGACGTCAAAGCGCAAAAAAGAACTAAACTCCCGGGAAAACTGGAGGTAGATAAAAGGGAAAAGGCTACACGAGAGTACTTCAAGGACGCCTTGAAAGCCCTGCGGGATGAATGGACGAGGGCTCGCAGCCCCATTGTTGTTCTCGGCCCAGGATTTGTGAAAAACAACTTTGTTAAGTACGTGAGGCGTACAGCCTTGGATGTAGCTCAGGACGTTGCTGACGTGAAAGGTGTGAACAGCGCAGGCATATCGGGAATAAATGAAGCGCTGCGTTCAGGGATTTTAACTAAAACCTTGAGACAGTTGAGGATAGTCGAGGAAAACAGAGTTATGGAGGAGGTTCTCGCTCGGTTGGGGAGAAGCAGCCGCGACGTTACTTATGGATTTGATGAGGTTAGGAAAGCCGACGTTTTTGGGGCTGTGGAGAAACTGCTTTTGGCAGATGTGACTTTGAGGGAGGCATCTGACGAGAAGAGGCGGGAATTAGAGAAGCTTATGAGGGAAGTTGAGGGAAAACGCGGAGAAATAATAGTCCTAAGTGCAGAGAACGAGGCGGGAGAAAAACTCCTCGGACTCGGAGGAATCGCAGCCCTTCTTCGTTTCCCGCTTAGTTAAAGCCGCTACCCGTTAAGGGAGTTACGCAAAATGGTGTCTGCCGTCATCTTTGATTTCGATGGAACGTTGGTGGACAGCTTAGACGTCCATATCAGGTCTTGGAAGAAAGCCTTCGAAGATTTGGGCATCGAGTTAATGGAAGAGGAAATAAGGAAAAGATTCGGTAAGCCCTCCGCAACCATACTTTCAGAAGTTCTGCCGACTAGGCTTCACGGAAAAATAGCTGAGTTAACCAAGAGAAAACAACGGTACTTCGCGGAACAGCCAACATCATTGAAGCTTTACCCCGGTGTGGAAAAAGTGTTAAAGAAGTTAAAAGAAAGGGGCATGCCTCTGGCGGTGGCTACCTCTATGAACAGGAAAGGCCTATGCGCCTCCCTTCAGAATCTGGATATTGAGAAGTATTTTGATGTTGCCGTAACAGTTGAGGATGTAACTAAGGGTAAACCAGACCCAGAGATGTTGCTGAGAGCCGCTGAGAAGCTGGGAAGGAAACCCGAAAGCTGCCTGATGGTGGGGGATTCTTTGTATGATGTGCTTGCTGCAGAAAGGGCGAGCATGCCCATCGTGGTGGTTGCCAACAATCCTTATCAAATTGAGCAGATCAGGGAAAAAGGCGTGAAAGTCTTAGAGAACATAACAGAGCTTCTAGATTTTCTCGACTAATTATTTACCGTAGAGTTTAAGACGCCGGCGGACAGCAGGATTCTGGTCGGCGAGTTTTTTAAGCGCCCCTTCGAATGTTTCGTTTGGTGACAGCTCCTTTTCTAGGAAGACTCCGGTTCTGCCAACTTCGTCGCGGTGAACGAGCGCTCGAACCCGATCGAACACCGTTTCAAGGGATACGCCTAAAAGGTGGGCAACTGCTTCTTCGCTTCTGACCACTGTGCTTTCCACGTGTCCCTTCGAGGTTGGTTCGATCAGCATTAAGCGTTTGTCCACGCCGGGAACACGCAGGCCTTTTTCCAGTATAGAAAGCGAAGCTTCGCCGCCGAACTTATAAAAGCCTCTTTCGACCGGTCTGAGTTTCACAAGGGGGAAGGAAACGCTTTGTTGTTTGTCTATTTCGATGTGTCCTTTAATGGCGTATAGGGGTGTGGCTTGCACGATTATTCGGCGGTTAACGGGGATGCGTGCTCGTTCAAGCGCGGTTTCAATCAGGAAGGATGACGGCGGGTCTGGCAGAAACACGTCTATGTCGCTTTTTTCGGTTACGTCGCCTCGTGCGATGCTTCCGTGCACAACAGAGTTTAAGTGAGATTGGCTTAGCGCCTTCATTATTCGAATAGCCTCTGATCTAAGCTCCTCTAATAGTTTCCAGCGTTTCTCGTCGTAAATGACTTCGATGCGTTCAGCCCTTTTTACAGGTTTCTTAGCCACGCTTTTTCACCGGTTTAAGGCAGGCGTCTAACCAGTTCAGATAAGAGGAGGAACCGGCTATTATGGGAAGCGCTATGACCTCTGGCACTTGATAACTGTGTAGTTCCTTCACACGTTTTGAGAGCCTCTGGAAAAGTTCTTCGCGAGACTTCATGAACACCAGAAACTCGGTTGCTTCATCGATTTCGTCTTCCCACCAGAACAGGGAGGAGACAGGGCCCATTATGTTGGCGCAGGCAATCAACCGGTCGTTAAGCAACCGGCGGACAATCTTCAACGCTTCCTCTTTGCTCGGGGTGGTTACCATAACGATAATGTAAGGCATGCGGTATTCCTCCACGTAGTATAGAATTGGTGAAAGATTCTTTTATATCTGAGATGTTGTTAGTAAAAGGGTAAGTTCAGCGGTTCATGAGGAGAAAAGCGAGGCAATGATTCCTGTTCAGGTGTTCCTTATAGGTCTCGTCGTGTTTTGGGCAGTAATCTACGCATTAGGCCGTGTTTTACACTTGGAAAAGCGGGGGTTCGAGGTGGGCCCAGCTTATTTCATGTTTAAGTCTAAAAGGATGAAAGGTTTTGTGGACGCGGTTTCTGGGAGGCGCAGCGGTTTTTGGAGGACGCTGGCTAATGTTGGTTTAGTCTTAGGCTTCGGATTGACGGTTTACAGCCTCTTCTTCCTCGTAACCAACCTGCTGAAGTTTGCACAGCCAGGCGGAGGAGGAACCACCCCCATCTTTCTCCTTATTCCAGGAGTCACGTTTCGCCTCTTCTGGCTTCCCTACTTTCTAATAGCGGGAATGATAATTGTCGTAACGCACGAGTTGGCGCACGGCATATCCGCCAGGTTGGATAAAATTCCCATAGACTCAGCAGGAGTCATGCTAGCCTTGATTTTTCCAGGGGCGTTTGTGGAACCAAACGAAAAGAAGTTTGAAGAAGCTCCACTTCTCCCGAAGCTTAGAATGCTGGCAGCGGGATCCGCAACAAACCTGGTTACGGGACTTCTCGCGCTTTTGTTGTTGACCACCCTTTTCACTCCAGCTGGAATCGTAATCCTTGAAACTTCGAAGGGAGGACCGCTTGAAAGGGCTGAGCTTGGACAGTGGGACGTTATTTACGGCATAAACGGAACCAAAATCGCGAACAGTACTGCGCTCGCAGATTACATGGCTAATGTAACGGTAAATAGCACCTTAGTACTCGAAACAAACAAGGGAAATGTAGGCGTTACTACCATTAACGGATCAGACGGTCGGGCGATAATCGGTCTCGCATACTTTTTGAACTATTTTCAGGGCAGGCTGTCGCTTGGACACATAGCGGACATTTACGCGCACTTGACTTTAACTTGGCTTCTGCTACTGGGGATAGCGATAGGAATTTTCAACATGCTACCGGCTTTTCCATTCGACGGAGACAAACTCCTCTACTATTCTCTTAAAAAAATCACGAAGAGGGAACTCCGCACGGTTCGCATAGTGGTCAGTCTTGTCTGTTTTGGGTTGATAGCTGCAAATCTCATTGTAAGCATCTATTATTTCGGTTTGTTTGCACTTTAGGACGGAAACTGCATGTCGCTTTGCACCCTGTGTAAGAGGAAAGACGCTGTTTTTATGCGCCCTTACTCTGGAGAAAGACTGTGTAAGCCGTGTTTCTGCGGGTCTATTGAGGACGGGGTGCGGATCACCATTTCCAAGTACGGTATGTTGGAGTTTAACGACAAGATTATGGTGGCGGTTTCCGGCGGAAAAGACAGTGTCACCCTTATTCAGGTTCTCGCGAAAATTGAGAAGCGTTTTCCAGAGGCGGAACTGTGCGCGGTTACGGTTGATGAGGGAATAAAGGGCTACCGAGACGAAGCGCTGAAGTTTGCTGTGAAGAACTGCCGAGAGCTAGGCTTAAAGCACACAGTTACCAGCTTCAAGGAATTATATGGGTACAAACTGGACGAAATTGTCGCCATGACACAAGGAGGAGAACTGACGCCTTGCTCTTACTGCGGAGTGCTGAGAAGACGCGCTTTAAATACAGCTGCTCGAGAAGCAGGCGTGGACAAATTGGCTACGGCGCACAACCTAGACGACGAAGTGCAAACAATCTTTCTAAACATAATCCGCGGGGACGCCGCAAGAATTGCCCGAGTTAAACCCGTTCTCGACTACGTCCACCCGAAACTCGTCAGGCGGATAAAGCCTCTTTGCGAGGTGCCTGAAAGAGAGATCGGCCTCTACGCCCATTTTAGGCAGATCGAGTTTCAAAGCATTCCGTGCCCGTATGCCAAGACCTCACTGAGAAGCGACATACGAACCATGCTGAACCGAATGGAAGAAAAACACCCAAGCACAAAATTCACCATATTCAGGTCCATAGAAAAAATCAAGCCTGCACTGGAAACTGCGGCGGAAAAGGCGAACATACAGGAATGTAAATCTTGTGGAGAACCCACTAGCGGGGAAACATGCAAAGCCTGCCAGATGCTCCAAGAACTGGCTATATTATAAAAGCAAGTGGCGGGTCACCGAGGCTCGTCGTCCAGGGTTCACCAAGTCCTCCAGCCTCTTTACTCGTACCCGCACCCCCTCGAGCGCTGAACGCCCAAGTTTAGGTTGCTCCCTCCCGGGCCTGGCCAGATTCGCCTGGTGAACGCAGTTAACGGCTTTCCTACGGAAGCCGCTCCGCGACCGCCAGCCCCGAGGGACGGATAGTCACCGCGAGAGGGATAAAGGGCATTGGTGACCTTTGACGCCTCACCTCAGATTTCAGCCCGTCATATAGAGGGTTTACGGTTCAGGGGACCCCTAGCCCCCCGCTTAGACCCGCCAAGAATATTTGAGCGTTTAGAGAGCTATAAAAGTTTGTAGCACTTCTACGGCTTACGGCATTATCATCATAGCCAGTCCACACGCTAGAGGAATGGTCAGGTTGTCGCTGGCGGGCAACGGAAGGCTTTCGACGAGCATGCCTACGAAAGCGCCGATCAACGCCTTTGTCGGATTTACAAAAAACAGGGCGCCCATTAAAGCAAAGAAGAAACCGAAGATTGAACCTTCAAGCTTTTTCCCCTTGTTGAAGGGAATCACCGTTTTCCCCAAAGTTTTCCCTGTGACGCTGGCGAAGCTGTCGCCTAATGTGAGCACCGCAATGGCGGCGTAACTTATGTGTTCAGGAAAAAGGATGAGCGTAATGGCTATGCCTAAGGCGAAGAAGATTGGGTCCACTGCGAATCCATAGAGCTCAGGGGTGATTGCTGCCCGCCGAGTTACCGCGGAAAGTATGGGGACGCTTGTTCCTTGCAGCCTAGCTAGTTCAGACGCGACGTATAACAGGGTGAACAGGAAGATTGTGAGCGCCACTAAATAGCGGTTTAGGAGATAGATGCAAACGAAGGGCATGAAGAAGGTGACTATGTGAATTGCCTCACGGAGAAGGTTCCTCTTTGAAAGGGTAGGATGAGGCGATTCTGCCGTGTCTTCTGTTAAAAACGGCAGGATTTCGGACAGGTTTCCCTTGACGACATAATCAGATTTTGCGCTTAAGAGAAAATCGGGGTTGCAGCCGATCTTTATGGCGCAGAGCGGAAACATGGGCAGGTTGTTCCGGTCGTCGGCAACCACGGCGCAGTGTTGGGGTGACAGTCCCTCGGCACTCATGATCTCTTTTAAAACGAGTGCTTTGCCATCGGGCTTCAACACGTCGCCGGTTATCTCGCCTGTTAGCTGTCCGCGGGTTTCCTTGAGTTCTAGACCTTGGGCATAGTCAGCGCCTAACCTGTCCGCTAGGTGTTTAACGAAGGGGGTTGGGATGCCTGAGCTTATTAGGGCGATTTTGTAGCCTGCCTCGCGTAGTTTCTTGAAAACTTCTTCGGTTTCAGGCATTAAAGGCAACATTTTGTAAAAATTAAAGAGGCTGTCAACTGCCGAACCTTGGAAAAACCGGAAGACCCTTCTGAGAGCAGAATCAAGCGATGTTAAACCGAGCTCGTAGAAAAAGCCTATCGCGGCAACCTGCAAGTACCGCCATAGACTAAGCTCCTTCGCCGCCGTGAAAAGCAAATAACGCCTCTTAGGCAGTAATATGCCCTCCACATCGAAAACTACTAGACGGATAGATTTGCGCTTATTCGCTTTCGCGGTGACCAAGCAAGACACGGCCTTACTTTGAGTAAAATAAGTTGGTTTATTACGTTTTCTCATCGTAAAATAGGGTTGGCGCCGGGTGTGGGATTTGAACCCACGAGGCCACGAGGGCCACAGACTTAGCAGGCTTAGGCTATCTTGTTCAGGTTCTGCCCCCTACCAGACTAGGGTAACCCGGCTTCACCGATAGTTTTGGGAACTTATTCCTAAAAAGGTTCTCCCTTTAAAGCTGCATGGGTATGCGCTAAAAATATTTATTGCGGTTAAAGGGTTCATATGTACGGGAGGGCCGGTCGTCTAGCATGGTTAGGACATTGCCCTTACGAGGCAAAGGTCGCAGGTTCAAGTCCTGCCCGGCCCACCAAAATTTTCAGATTAAATGCTGTGTATGATGTTTGAACCAGTATTAGAATCTGTGCTGAAACAGATTTCTAGAAACTTAACATATACATAACTTCAATGACGTTCTCTTTGAATAAACCTCCTAACTCTGCAACGAACTTGAACCCTTGTTTTTCGTAGCATTTTCTCGCAATCGGATTTTCTTTGCTAGTTAACACGATTATCTTTCGTGCACTGCAACCTAATGCCTCAAAATGCTTTTTGACATCTTCTATGGCTGACTTTAGTAATTGTGTTCCGAGTCCTTTTCTCCTGTAGCCTTTATCGATGAAAAAATCTTCTATTTCAGCAAGACCGTGATGCGGGGATTCACGAACAAACCAGAATAGTGCCCCAATGATTTTGTCATTTTCCTTTAATACCTTGATGTGATAGTACTGCAGATAACTCTTTACTCTATCTTCTACGTGTTTACCGTACTCCTTCCTGTAGATCTCACACAACGCTTTAAAATCACTTTCACCTGCACTGTGAACTTCAACAACCATTTCTTTCCCCAAGTTTTATTGACTTGCTCAACCGTGGTGCGGGGGACGGGACTTGAACCCGCGCAGCCCTATGGCAACAGGTCCTAAGCCTGTCTCCTTTGACCAAACTCGGACACCCCCGCGAACAAACAAAACATGCCGTCTTCTCCATATAAAGATAAACCCTTCCGACGAAACATTTTAGAACCAATTTAACCGTAACACAACTAAAACAGCCTAAGCCTCGGTGGCTCAGCCTGGTAGAGCATCGCCTTGGTAAGGCGGTGGTCGCGGGTCCAAATCCCGCCCGAGGCTCCAAACACAGCTACGTAGCAAGCTGTAAGAAGGTTCCATAAACTTTTAATTCGGGGAACAACCTACCCTAATTTAGAGATTCGAGCAACATATTTTATGTTCAGACTGGAGAGAGATTGAGTGAAAAGAGAAAGGCGATTAGTTAACGTGCCCAAAAAAGTTCTCTTAGGATTAATACCACTGCTTTTGTTAACGGTAATCCTGTCTCCCGTGACCCCAGCTTCAGCCGCCTCTCCCATTTGGACAACGGTTTACCTGTCGCCTTCAAGTGTTGACGGCCCGCCTCCAAGCGTCGGCGAAACCTTCACGGTTGGCATAAACATCGACAACGTCACAGACCTCTATGCTTGGAGCACCGGCTTAGCTTGGAACTCGTCAATTCTGAACTGCGTAGGCTTCACCTACAACTACAGCTTCTTCGGACCATCAACAGATGTCATAACCGCTCCAGGAACAATAAATAACGTTTTAGGAGTGATTGATCCGCCCTACGGCGCCAGCCTAACCACCGACTACGGAGTGACCGGCAGCGGAACACTCGCAGAAGTCGAGTTCCTAGTCAAGAACTCCGGAATAAGCTGGATAAACCTAACTGTTGAGGCACTTTTTGACTCGCAAGAAGTATTAATCCCCTATAACACCGTCAACAGCTCGTTCACTCTAATAGCTCATGGGCCAACCGCTGTGAAAACGCACACACCCCTAATTCCGGATGTGTATGGAACCGTAACTTTCAACGCCTCTGCCTCAGAACCCGGATCTAACGGCGTGACAGAAGTGCCCATCGCCAGTTACGCTTGGGACTTTGGTGACGGAAACACGACCACGGTTACTGACCCAGTAATTTACCACATATATAGAGGCGTCGGCACATATTTAGTGAACTTAACCGTCACATGCCAGTATGACCCAGTACTCGCGGCCAAAGGCCTACTGTCCGACAGCACAGCACAAAACGTAACGGTCATCATGCCGCCTTACCCGGTGACAATAAGAGTGCCAAGGGATTATTCCACGATACAGGCAGCGATAAACGCAGCAAGAGACAATGACACCATTTTGGTGGCTTCAGGAACGTATTATGAAAATGTAGTTGTGGACAAGTCGGTGACGCTTGCAGGGGAGGGTAGGAGCGACACCATTATTGATGGAAACAAAAATTGGCATGTTGTCACCATAACAGTTAACAACGTGGAACTAAGCGGTTTCACCATACAGAACGGGATAGTTGAACCAGGGTGGGGATATCAGGGCATATCAATGCAAAATGTTAACGGCTGCGTTATCCGTGACAATAGCATAGTCAACAACCTCATTGGAATTAAGCTCATCTATTCTGACGGAAACACAATCGAAGGCAACTTGATAACGGACAACGAATACGGCATACGACTTGACTACTCTGACGACAACACTTTCGTAGCTAACAACGTGAAATCAAATACAGTTTATGGCATCTTCCTGCGTGATTCTAACGGAAACGTTGGTTATCATAATAACTTTATTGACAATCTGCCTCAGGCTTACGATAACACAGCAAATGCGTGGGACTACGGCTCAAAAGGAAACTACTGGAGCGACTACACAGGTCAAGACTTGGACAATAACGGAATAGGCGACACCCCATACGTCATCGACAGCAACAGCAAAGACAACTACCCGCTGATGAAAATGTGGGGTCATGACATGGCGATAATTAACGTTACAGCCTCCAGAGAAATAGCTTTCTTGAGATTCCCTGTGTACATTGAGGTGACTCTTGAAAATCAGGGCAATTACACAACAGAAACCACTAACGTCACTCTTTACTACGGCAACGCCGTTATCGAAGAGCGAACGGTACAGCTAACCGCTGGAACTAGAAGAACCTATCAGTTCACTTGGATTCCAACCAGCATCCTAAAAGCAGACTACACAATAAATGCCAATTTACAGGCGGTTGTAGCAGAAACTGACACTGCAGACAACACCTACGTGGACGGCAGTATTAGAGTCACGATCCCGGGAGACGCGAACGGAGACTGGCGTGTTGATCTAAGGGACCTAGTCATATTTTCAAAAGCATGGGTGCCAAAAAACGACATGAGAGTTGACTTTAACTGCAACGGACGCATAGATCTCCACGACTTAGTGTTACTAGCAAAAAACTGGTATAAAGATCCGTAGACCAGAGAGTAACAACATACTCGAGCTTGGCAAGAGCAGGGAGCCGAGCGGTTAATCTGCCCCCTATAATTTGTTTCGATCGTCCTTAGAACACGGTTAATGGAATGGTTTCCAGTTTTTCAGGGGAACATCTAAACCTTTTCTGTTCATACCTTTCCGTCTGATGTTGATGCCGGTGCATTGATACGGTTTATCTTTACAGTAGCATCCTTGACAGATTTGAGGCCCCCAAACTTGGACGCGCCAGCATTCATCTGTCAGGTCGCCCTGCATAACCCATCTCGTATTCAACTTCAGCATTTTTTCCTGTTTCGTTGCCCCGACCCTCGCTGATGTCTAAAACTGATTTTATAGCTGCATCTGACCATATAAAACATATTTCCTCATCAGATGTATCTATTAAGGACATAGAATCCAGAATCTGTATTCTAACTTCACAATTGTTTTGTTCATAGTTTTCTAAAAGTCCTTCGGAGCTTTATGGAAAATGAGCTTTGAAGATGCCAGCAAAACCTTGGAAAGAATCAGGCGTTTAATAGAGGAGATGAAAGCAGACCTGAAAAAGATGGAAAAGAAAGAACAGCGTAGGAGAATGCTTGAAAGTTTTCTGAAGATTTTGAAAAGAAGCCAAGTTGATTACATTATCTGAGCGAGAGATAAGTTGTTATTAAAGGATAGATAGTGTTTAGCTTTTAATAATTCTGTGACGCTGAGTCTCTTAACGATTTTTGATGGAAAAAGTGATGGTGTGGTTTTAGTTTAGGCACGTTTTCTGCGCATTAGGTAGACAGCAACGAGGATTATGATGACAGGTATAGCTACGCCTATTGTAATCCAAAGCCATAGATTTGACGGGAGCTGCTCAGTCTTTACTCGGTACCAATGAAGCGTGGTCTCATAAGAGTTTCCGGCTTTGTCATTAGCAAATATTTTGTAGCTTACGTAGGTGTCAGCGGCTTGACTAGGAATTTGTCCAGTATAATTATTTCCTGTAGACAGCGTCATAGTCACGTTTGTGAAGGTCGAGTTGTCAGTGCTGTACCGTAGTAGCACGGTTTGGATGCCCCAGCCTACGTCGGTCACAGTAGCGGTGACGGTGACAGCCTCATCTGCGTCAACTTCAGTCTTAGTGGGACTTTGAACAACATCGGAGATCGTTGGAGCCGTGGTGTCCTCAAACAACTCGAAGTAACCGTCGGTTACAGTGAACGGAATCGAAGGCAAGGGATCGATGGAGTTCATCAATTCAATGCCGTGGTATTCACCGTATGTGTGGTTGAGGGTTATAGAGGAGGTTCCATAATCTTTAACTCTGAAGGTAACATTCGCCAGTGTTCCACTGTCGTTTACCCCGGTCACGGTGAATAGGGTGGCGGCGTAGGGCGGAAATATCACCCCTAAAGTGTTATTTATTGTTCCTTCGACGGTCAAGACGTCGGCTTCTGGCCCTAAGAAGCTGTAGTCGTAGGTGAAGTTGAGGCACTCAAGAACTGATGAGTTCCAAGCCACGCCGATACCCCAAGCGTAGAGGTCTGAGACATCAGCAATTTTTATTGAAACATTGAAGGTTTCGCCAACTTTTGGTGGTGGACCAACGACGCTCGCAGGATACACGAACACCCTGCTGACAGGCGGCTGAACTGTTATGTTTTGTGCTGTGGTGTCGGACATTAGGCCTTTGGCCGCGAGTACGGGGTCATACTGGCATGTGACGTTTAGGACTACGGTGTAGTTGCCCGCTGCTGTATAGTTGTGGTAGATTATTGGTTCAGTGACCGTGGTCGTGTTTCCGTCACCAAAGTCCCAAGCGTAACTGGCAATGGGCACTTCCGCCGTGCCGTTAAATCCGGGCTCTGAATCAGACGCGCTGAAAGTCGTCAGCAATTTTGCGTATGGAGGATCCGGCGTGTGCGTTTTCACGGCTATTGGACCGTGAGGTGGAGGCAACGTAAAGGAACCGTTAACAACACTAAATGGAATAGGGAGCTCGCTGGAATTTAGTGCATCAAATATGATATCTATTGAGGTTGTTCCATACCCCACTACTAGGAACTCGACTTCTGCGAGTGTTCCGTTGCCGGTCACTCCGTAGTCGGTGGTTAGGCTGGCGCCGTAGGGCGGATGAATCTGTCCCGCTGTATTGTTTATTGTTCCTGGAGCGGCTACGACATCTGTTGATGGTCCGAACCAGCTGTAGTCGTAGGTGAAGTATGTGCAGTTCAGAATTGACGAGTTCCAAGTTAAGCCGACGCTCCAACCGTAGAGGTCTGTGATGTTAGTGACGTTTACATCCAATGTGAAGGTTTCGCCGACGCTTGGAGGCGGACCGACAACGCTCGCTGGAGATAGGTAGACCGTGGCTGTTGTTTCTTTAATGTTTTCTTCCGTTTTAGGGGAAACAACATACATCGTTGCAAGGGTCACGCTAAGGATAAATATGCAAACGCTTATTATATGAACAGTGGTTTTCTTTTTCATAATTGCCACCTTGACCCTATTACTGTTGTCAACACATATTTGAAATTTTCGCCATAATAGGTAAACATTTTAAGCAGTGTTTGAAATTTTTAACAGTTTGATGAATGAAACCCTAAGTTGAACAGTCTACTGGAGAGGCTCAGAAGATAGGTAGAATGGAAGCCTAAGCATCCTTTAGAGGGTCTGATACCAATTTTTAGCCAATCTCACCAAATCGCTCAAGTTTACAATGTTGTCGTTGTTGAAGTCTGCTCGTGGGTCCCATTTTGGGTCTCCGGGTTGTGAATACCAAGCCTTGGCTAGTATGACCAAGTCCTTTAGATCTACTTTTCCGTCTCCGTTTGCGTCTCCCGGTAGCGTAAGCAGAAATGTAGCAGTTTTATCATCATGCAACTCTTGGTAGCTTGAACTCACATAAACATCGTATGTGCCTTCCTCAGATCCTGGTGGAAGTTTAAAGGTTAAATTATAGCTTCCCAGTGTGCTCATTAGACTTTCAATGGTTGGTTCCTGTGATTCTAGGGACATCGTATCTCCGACAATTTGATAGGTTGCTGATCCCTCAGGGCAGTAGGCGACTCCGCCAACTTGCGGGCTGTCGGTGAAGACGCTGGCGTACACAGCGCCAGTGCCGCTGGAGACCCAGTCGGGGATAGATATACTTTGCATCCACCACGTAGTTGGACCTGGGCTTATCGGAGCCGTAATCGCGGCTATTCCGAAAGGACGGTTATTGATGTTGTAGGTGTTGATGCTTATCATAGCGTTCTCCCAAGTGGTTCCACTGTTGTTTACCGTCACGTTGAAGTATGCGAAGGTGTTCTTGTTAAAGCTGTTTTTGGGGTTGCCGCCCATGTCGCATGGAACCACTTCTGTGATGGAGATGTTTCCGACTGGTGGGGAAGGGCCGGTTGAGAGAGTTCTTAGTATGAGCTTCTTATCGCTTGGATCAGATATTTGTAGAGCGACCAGCCCGTCTACGGGCGATCCGTCGTTTGTGAGGTTTCCGTAAACTTGGACGGTTTGCTGAGGTTTGTAAGTTTGTTTGTCTGTTGTCACAGTGATGTTTAAGGCGCTTAGGGCGGGGTGAGCTTGTACAAATAATGGGATAACCATTACTGCAAGAAAGATTAGAAAAGTATAGATGACAACTGACAAGGATTTACGGGAATTTCTCATTCCTTTTATCCGCCTGAACGTTATGATCATGTTATTTTGTTTCTTTTAACCGAGGTCATCACTTCTTGTGCTAGTCTAGGGGTCCGCCATACCAGTTTTTCGCCAGCTTAACCAAGTCAGCCAATTTGATTTCGCCGTTCATGTCAAAGTCCGCTACGTGATTGTAATCAGGATTGCCTACTGTCTTGTACCAGCTTTTAGCGAGCTTAACTAGGTCAGGCAATGTGACATGCCCGTCGCCGGTACAGTCGCCTGGCCACTTCACCGTTACAGTGTCGTCGCTGACGAGTTCATTGTTGTTTGGGTTGATTTCGTCGGGGATAAGGCTCGTGTTTGCCAATATGGTGTATGCGGGGTAGGGCCACGCAGCCGGAGCATTATCAGGATAGCCTGGTAGGTAAGGTTGCCAGTTGAACGTTAGAGTTTTGTTCTCGCCGGGGGCTAGGTTTGTGACGGATTGGGTTCCGATAGTGTAATTACCCGTAGCATTCCCATAATAAGCAGTCACACTGAAGCTTTCAACCTCAGTTCCGATGTTTCGGAGGCTGACGTTTATTTCAAGGGGATTAACCCAAGTTGGATAAGCCTCATTTAAATGTAATACCACATTGGGGTAGTTCTTTGGTCTTGCTGTCAGAGTGACGCTGGTGATGGTTATATCGTGCTGTATGGTTACGTTTGACACCTGTACCGTTTTTGACGTGGTGTTCCATAAGCCTTGCTGGTCGGTTACATTCAAAGTAACACTATAGCTGCCCATGCTGGTGTATTTATGATAAATCACTGGAG
>JGI24422J19971_10000156_pt1 | contig 33308 bp, 30 predicted proteins | sample DeeMarSWOR152_54_FD_19971 | JGI IMG/M metagenome (IMG submission 19971) | reverse complement strand
CGATGTGAACAGCTTAATATCCGCATGTTCTGTGAGGGGTGATTGATCGAAGTTTGTAATACAGATTGTGGTTGCTCCGCTCTCTTTTGCTTTCTCCAAAGCATTTACTGTTGATATCGTTCTTCCTGAGTTACTGATTCCGATCGCCACATCCTTGCTTGTAAGAAGAGAGGCGGAAACAGCCTGCTGATTGGGATCGTTGTAGACCATGCACCTTTTAGCGATACGGTAAAATCGCATCTGGGCATTCTCTGCAGCGACAAAGGAACCACCAGCTCCATAGATGTCAATATTACGCGCTCTTTCTATCGCAGATATCGCTTTTTCAATTTCTGGGATGTCGAGGATCTTTTTCGTGTTCTGCAGTGCCTGAATATTAATATACACGATCTTTTCGATTATGCTTTCCAGGGAATCACTTTTTGTGACCTCATCATACACAAACTCAGTCACATCTGGTTTTTCTGAGGTTATCTCAGCAATGTTAATCTTAAACTCCTGGAAGTTTTTAAATCCAATAGTCTTCACAAAGCGCGTAATGGTAGCTTCGGCTACTCCACACCTCTCCGCAAGCTCACGTATCCTGAGGAGTTTGACACTTTGAGGATTTTCAAGGATATACTGTGCAATCTTCTGCAGTGCCGGATTCAATGACGGAAGGAGACCTCTAATTTTTAAAAGAAGAATATCGCTATTCATCGTTCTATCTCCCTAACTGTGCTACAATTATTATAATAGAAAAAAAAATTTAATAAAGTAAAGATTGACAAAATAAAATATTTTTTTTAAATATTTCTTTAGAATTTATAATGGTAAATAGTAATATTTAAAAGGCAGGAGGTACACCTATGGAAAGGGTGAGGTTCTGTTTGATCGGTGCCGGGCGAGCGGGGATGGTACACGCACGAAACATAGTCTTTAATATAAAGAATGCAGATCTCACGGCTATTGTTGACAATGAGAGGAAGGTTTTGGAGGAGAGAGAAAAAGTGCTGAATGTGCAGAATCTGTTTTTGAGCCTGGATGATGCACTGGGGAGCAATCTTTTCGATGCAGTTGTCATTGTGACGCCCACTTTTACCCATAGAGATATTGTGTGTAGGTGTGCAGAAGCTTCAAAGCATGTCTTCTGTGAGAAGCCCATGTCAGTACGGGTACAGGAGGCACAGGATATGATTGAATCGTGCAGCAAGAACAGGGTAAAATTGCAGATTGGTTTCATGAGACGGTTTGACCCTGCTTTCCATCGCGCGAAGCAGTTGGTTGGCAGCGGTGAGCTTGGAGAGGTGATGATCATAAAGTCCATCGGGAGAGGACCTGGACTTCCCCCTCCATGGACGTACAATATTGAGGTGAGTAACGGCCTTCTCGGCGAAGTGAACAGTCATGATTTTGATTCGGCCCGGTGGCTTGCAGGAGGAGATTACATAAGGATATATGCTGAGGGAGTGAACCGTAAGGTTCCTGAGCTGAAGGAAGAGTACCCCGATTTCTATGACAATGCTGTATGCACGGTTCGGTTTGACAACAATGTAATCGGTACAATCGATGGGACCTGTCCTGCTGATTACGGATACGATGCGAGAACTGAAATAGTAATGACCAAGGGCTTGATTAGTATCGGGGAAACAAGGGGAGAGGCACTGATGACATGTGATGTGAAGGGCGTGATAAAGGAGAACGCATGGCGGAGCTGGAGAAACCGGTTTAAAGATGCGTATGTAGATGAGATGCGCAGCTTCATCGACTGCGTGCTGAATGATAAGGAGCCCCTTGTGACCGGAAATGACGGGCTTGCTGCGGTTGAGGCGGTTGTTGCTGCCAACGTCTCATTAAAAAAGGGACAACCTGTGGAGATTGCGAGATGACGGCTTTTATTGGTGTAGATATCGGAACGACAGGGGTGCGAGCCGGTGTGTATGGAGAAGATTTTTCGCTCCTGGGCACAGGCCAGGGAAAATCAATAATAAAAAAAGGTCCTGAAGGAGAATTATTCCAGGGCGCAGATGAGATCTATACTGAAACTGCTTCGGCTGTGCGAGAAGCGGTTGAGAATGCTGGTATCGAAAAAAAGGATATTACCTGCCTCTCCTTTGATGGACAGATGGCAGGTATAATGGGTATTGATGAACGGTGGAATGCCCTCACCCCCTATGACTCGTGGCTCGATACCCGCTGCTGGGAGCAGGTAAAAAAGATCAAGGAACAGGCTTATGGGCTGGTTGTCGAAAAAACAGGGAATATTCCCAGCTACAATCATGGTCCGAAAATACTCTGGTGGAAGGATAATCGAAAAGATATATATGAAAGAGTAAGAAGTTTTATCCAACCCAATGCTTATGTCGCTGGGCGGTTATGCGGACTCAAAGGGCAGGATGCCTTCATCGACTGGACCTACCTCCATTTTTCTGGATTTGCGGATAATAGGATGTTAAAGTGGGCCGATGAGCTCACGGGCTTATTCGATATCCACTCTGATAAGCTGCCCCGTATTGTTTCTCCATTCACTGTAATCGGATCCGCTCTGAAAGAGGATGCGAAACTCTTCGGAGTTCCTTCAGGTACACCTGTTGCCGCAGGGTGTGGTGATACGGCATCCTGCTTCCTCGGCACAGGAGCCATAGAAGAAGGTATAGCGGTGGATGTGGCCGGAACAGCATCCGTATTTGCACTTGCCACAAATCGATTTATTAAAGATATTTCAGGTACAGTGTATACAGCACGGTCGGTCGTGAAAGATATATGGTACTCCATGTCCTACATCAACGGCGGAGGAATGAACCTTGAGTGGTTCAAGGACACCTTTGCAGCTGACTTTTCCTTTGATGATTTAAACAAGTCTATACAAGATGTACCTCCGGGGTCGGATGGGTTGATATTTATCCCACACCTCGAAGGGAGGGCATACCCCAACAATCCTGCCGTTAGGGGCCAGTGGAGAGGATTCACGCGGAATCATGGACTAGGACATTTTTATAAGTCCATATTAGAGGGTATTGGATATGAGTATGCGCTCTATAAAGAGAAAATCATGGGTATACTGGATCAGGAGCTCTCCTACATCGTAAGAGGGGTTGGAGGAGGAGCAAAAAGCCCAGATTGGAACCAGATCAAGGCAGATATTCTGGGTACACAGTATTGCACAATCAACAGGGAGGATATCGGCATACTGGGACAGGGGATCATTGCTGCAGCCTCAGTTGGATTTATTAAAGATACCAAGCGTTCAATAAAAGACATAATAAAGGTGGAAAAAGTATTCTCACCTGACAGGAAGAAAGAAGAGACCTATGTTGATTTTATAAGAAAGTACCAGAAGCTGCTGGATGAGTACTATTAAAAATCGTTGACACGATAGAGAAAAAGTATTGTAATGATTTGGAGCTTAAAGTTGAGGGGGGTATTACATGAAAGTAGGAATTGACAGCTATTGCTATCACCGGTTCTTTGGTGATGTGTACGATGAGCAGGTACCGCCGCCAAAAAAAATGACACTCAAGGACTTTTTAAAACGGGCACATGAGCTTGATGTGGACGGTGTGTCCCTTGAATCCTGCTTTGTGCCCAGTTTTGACAAGGAGTACCTCTCAGAAATAAAGGGATTGCTTGATGAGTACAACCTCGACCGCGTGTGGGCATGGGGACATCCGGACGGGCTTGAAGGCGGTAAGAATGAAAAAGAATACGAGAAGATGATCGAAAATTTTGAATATGCCCAGGCTGTTGGTGCAAAGGTGATGAGGGTTGTGGGGAGCAGTCTTGAATTCAGGCTTGAGCCTCATGAACCGCAAATAGAACGGCTTTCAAAGATGTTTTCCAATGCGGTAAAGACCGCTGAAAAGTACGATATTAAGATGGCGGTTGAAAACCACCTTGATTTCAACTCCGATGAGATATTCACCATTTTGAATAACGTGAGGTCACCCTATCTTGGACTGAATTTTGACTCAGGAAACTTCGTCAGGGTGCTCGACGATCCGGTTAAGGCAATGGAGAAGCTTGCGAAGTATGTGTATGCAACGCACATAAAAGACCTGAGAATTCAGGAAGGCGTACCGGCCGATGAATGGTACTTCTTTTCATGTACCGCTGTTGGTGATGGAGGGATTGTAGATAATCTGAAACTCGGCCGGTTGCTGGAAGATGCAGGCTATGAGGGCTTTATGGCAGTTGAGATCGACTTCCTGCACCCGGATTATAAAAACAATGAAGATAAGGCAGTCGCACGCAGTATTAAAGAGCTGAAGAGAATCGCAAAGGCTGTGACAAAATAGCCTTTGATTACAGATGAAGAGAGAACTTTGATCGCGTAAGAAGTATCGGTGATATTTGAAAAAGCACACCAAGATTTGCGGATAAATTCAATTAAAATTATTAAGCTTGCATAAAAATGTCAGGGAAAGGAGATAGATATATATGAAAAAGCTGAATATCGGTATTGTTGGTTATAAGTTCATGGGTAAAGCCCACAGCAATGCGTGGATGAAGGCACCGAGGTTTTTCGATCTGGATGTTCAACCGGTGATGAAGGTTGCATGCGGCAGGCATGAGGAGCCTTTAAAGGAGTTTGCCAAGCGATGGGGCTGGGAAGAGGTTGAGACAGATTGGAGAAAGATGGTCGAAAGGGACGATATCGATATTGTGGACGTTGCTTCTCCCCAGAATACTCATCATGAAATTGCTATTGCAGCAGCACAAGCGGGGAAGCACATATTCTGTGAGAAACCACAGGCCATGAACTATAAACAGGCCAAGGAGATGTATGAGGTCGCAGAAAAAAGTGGAATAGTACACTACCTGAACCATAACTATCGAAGATGTCCGGCGGTAATGCTCGCAAAGAGACTCATAAAAGAAGGGAAGATAGGTAAGATATTCCACTGGCTCGGGGAGTATCTTCAGTCGTGGATCGTTGATCCCAACTTCCCTCTTACCTGGCATCTCAGAAAAGAAACAGCGGGGTATGGTCCTCAGGGTGATCTAAACTCCCATATGATCGATCTTGCACGCTTCCTGGTTGGGGAGATCACAGGTGTATCCTGTATGACCAAGCAGTTCATCTCTGAACGTCCTATGCCCGATGAAGTCGCTTCGGGTACTTTCAAGGCAGCTGTGAAAAGCTCAGAAATGGGGAAGGTAGGTGTCGAAGATGCCGCCTTTATGCTGGCAGAGTTTGAAAACGGTGCGCTCGGTTGCTTTAATACTACGAGATTTGCCCCGGGGAGGAAAAATTACAACCATTTTGAGATCTACGGGGAAAAGGGAAGCATAATATTCAACTTCGAGAGGATGAATGAGCTTCAGTACTTTTCTGCTGATGACCCTGAATATGCGCAGGGGTTCAGGACCATCATAGCTACTGAGCCGGTGCATGATTACATAGAAGGCTGGTGGCCACCAGGGCACATAATCGGATATGAGCATGAGTTCGTACATGCAGCAGTTGATTTTCTGGCCGCAATTGACAAACGCACGAAGATCGACCCCAATTTTTACGACGGCATGAAGGGAATGCAGGTGATCGAAGCAGGACTCGAATCGGCGAAAACTGGAAAGATTGTGCATATTAAATAGTGCAGGTTAGAGATCTAAAAATTAATGGGATGGAACTATAGAGTTATAGATGTGCTGATATAGGGTTTTTCTCCGTGTACTGTAAAAAAATATCGGCAGTAAAGGCTTTGCAAACTGGCTCAACTTACATGACGCTAAAATTGACAGGACCGAACTGTCAGGCTTCTTATTGGTTTTTTAATACACTTAATCCGCCATTTTACTTTATTTGACCGTATTTCTCTTTATAGAATTTAAAAGATTCTGCGATAATATCCTCTGGTAATTCCTTCACTTTACCACGTAACATTGCATAATGCACAGTTTGTGCAGCTTCTTCGAGCATAATCGCGGCCTTCAGGGCAGCTTGCACAGTAGGACCAATAGTGAAAACACCATGATTACGCATGAGTATTGCCGGGCACAAGCCAATTTTATTGACAATTTCTTTCCCTATGTCTTCTCCACCGATTATTGCAAAATCTGATATAGGTATGGGTGTGCCGAACTCCATAGCGAGTGTAGTTAAACAGATAGGTATTGTTTGTCCCAACACCGCAAAGCTCGTTGCATAGGGAGAATGTGTGTGTATGATGCTATTGACGTTAGATCGGTGTCTATACACATACAGATGAGTTGCCGTATCTACTGAGGGGAGTAAATCACCCTCTATAATTTTTCCTTCAATATCTAGAACAAGAAGATGTTCGGGTTTTAGATCTTCGAACTCATACCCACTTGGCTTAATAACAACCAGACCGGTCTTTTTATCACGGCCACTTACATTCCCACTGGTCGCTGTCACCAGTCTATTCTTTGGAAGTGCAAGGTTGGCTTTCCATACAATTTTACGAAGTTCATCAAGCATAGGCTTTCACCCCTTTACTAATTTATAAATTAGATAACAGATGCCAGCAACTCGAATCCCCAATAATAAGAGTTATGGTTTTATCTTAATAAAATTCGAATATAAGTTTAAGTTTTATTTGACAAAAATGTTTAAATAGTATACCATCCAACTGTCCTACTTCTAAACATTTAATATAATATTTAAATAGAGTTTATGATAATAATTTAACATAATATGGAGAGAAATTATGTATGATGTTGTGACAGTAGGAGAAGGAATGCTTCGTTTGTCACCACCACATTATGAGAGACTGAGGAGAGCACGAACACTCGATATGCATGCGTGCGGTTCTCAAGGAAATATAGCCTGTAATATTGCTATTCTTGGGCTTAAAACAGCCTTTGTGACCACGTTCCCCAACAATGCGCTGGGTTTATTTATGCGCGACCATTACAGGAGCTGTGGGGTGGATATATCGTATATAAAGATGATTGATGGGTCACGCATTGGTGTAAATTTTATTGAATTTGGTGCCACTCCGCGAAGCAGCAGAGTGATTTATGATCGAAAAAACAGTGCTGCAAGTACAATAGCACCGGGAGATTTTAATTGGGATGAAATTTTGAAAGAATGCCGGCTTGCTTATACCGATGGTATTTTCCCTGGGCTCAGTAAAGGCTGCCGCGATGCAGCAATGGAGTTTGTGGATGCTGCAAAGCGAAATGGCTGCATTCTCGCCTTTGATGTCAATTATCGGGAACATCTATGGCCCCCTGAGGAGGCACGTTCGGTTCAGTCGGAGATAATAAAGAACGTTGACATTCTGGTCACCACCCATTGGGATTCGGAGACTGTTTTTAGATATAAAGGATCTTACGAGGATATCAGTCGGAGATTTTATGAAGAATTTGGTTGTAAGATTGTTGCCATCACACTTCGTGAAATATACGACGTTCAGCATGGGGCATGGAATACATTAATACTCCATGAAGGTAAGGTTATAAAAGGTGAAAAATTTGATATGGATATGATTGATCGTTTTGGTGGGGGTGATTCTTGGGCTTCTGCATTCTTGTATTCATATCTCACTGAAGGTGATGTTGAGTATGCGTTAAACTTTGGCAATGCCTTCTGTGCTTTACATCATACAATCCATGGAGATGTTGCCCATGTAACGCCCGAAGAAGTAAAGACAATTATGGGTAAGAGTAAAGATTTTCGGGTAAAACGATAAGGAGAGATAGCAAATGGGAAGAATGGATAAAAGCATCAAAGAAATCGTTGTTGAAAAAACAAAAGAGACAGGCATTTTACCATGCATCAAATTGCATGAGAAAGATGATTTTCTCGCCTATGCGCAGGCAATGTATGATGGCGGTGCCCGGGTTATTGAGGTTACTATGACAACCCCTGGTGTGCTTGAGGCTGTCGATGCGATAACAACCGAGTTCAAAGGTAGATTGTGGGTAGCTGCCGGAACAGTGCTTGATGTCACATCTGCCCGTGAAGTAATTCTCCATGGAGGTAGTCTGATTGTAAACCCGTGTGTAATACCAGAAGTCATGGAGCTGGCAAACCGTTATCAAATACCGGTTTATTCTGGAGCATTTACAGCCACTGAGTGCCTTCAAGCCATGCAGGCAGGTGCATCTATGGTAAAGATTTTCCCGGCCCAGCTTGGTGGGCCTAAATATATGACCAATCTGAAGATGGTTTTTCCACAATTGAATCTCATACCATCCGGAGGAATTAGCCTGGAGAATGCCGCCGAATTTATACGATGTGGTGCTTGTGCTGTTTCTGGAGCGCGAACATTTATGAATAGAGAAGAGATAGCGGCAGAGGGAATCGGTTGGATTAAAAAGCAGGTTGCGAAGTATGTTGAATTGATAAAAGAAGCCAAGAAAGATCTTCCTGAATTACCGTAAATAATATAATCGATATGTCTTATCAGGAGAGCTCTGTGAAGATAGTAAAAATGGAAAAGTTTTTTGTAAATGCAGGAATAAGGAATTGGTTATTTATAAAACTCTCTACAGATGAGGGAATAGTGGGGTACGGCGAAGCTTCCCTTGAGTGGCAGGAAAAAGCCGTAGATTCGTTTATTGATGAGTTCGTGATGAAATATGTAATAGGGGCAAATCCTTTCGAGATTGAACGATTATTTGTAAAACTCTATAGGGGCCAGTACGAGGGTGGTGCTGTTGCGATGACAGCTATCAGCGCTGTTGAAATAGCATGTTGGGATATTATTGGAAAATATGTTGGTCAACCAATATTCAACCTCCTCGGAGGTAAGTGTTCAGACTCTCTCAGGGCATATGCGAACGGATGGTATGGAGGTGAAAGGATTCCGGAGGTTATTGCAGAGCAGGCAAAAGCAGTTACTGCAAAGGGCTATACTGCGCTAAAGTTTGATCCTTTCGGTGTAGCATGGAAGGAGATGACAAAGGATGAGTTGCACAAAAGCATTGATCTCGTTTCAGCTGTAAGGGATGCTGTTGGAAACAATGTTGATATTCTTATAGAGGGACATGGCCGTTTATCTTTTAATACTGCATTAGAGTTTGCCTGTGAAGTTGAGCAGTATCATCCTTTATGGTTTGAAGAACCTATCTGCTATGAGAATCTGGAATTATTATCTGAGTTTCGTTCCAGGTGTAATATACGAGTGGCTGCGGGCGAGCGTCTTTATACATTCTATGATTTCTCGAGATTAATTCAGCAACACGCAGCTGATGTGTTACAATTCGATGTCGCTCATTGTGGAGGGATACTGGCGGCGAAAAAGATCGCGGCCATGGCATATCCTCAGGATATATTCATTGCACCACACTGTTCAATTGGGCCGATTGCCACTGCTGCAACCCTTCAGGTAGGTGTAACAATTCCGAACTTGCTTATACAGGAGGCATTTCACGATTTCGACGTGCCATGGCGAAGCAGTGTTGTGTGTGGCTGGAACCCGGTTCATGATGGTATCATTGAAGTGGCTGATAATCCGGGGTTAGGTGTGGAGGTTGATGAATCAGTTGCCCGGGAACATCCTTATAAACAGAATGCTTTCCCTTCACTATGGGAAGAGGAATGGTATGAGGGTTTTACCCAAAGGTCTTAATTTGTTGCTACGAATAATTGCTTAATAATTTAGGTAAGTGCACTATTCAGGGTATTTAAATGGTAAATTTAAGTGAGAGAAGAAAAGATGTGAGTGGTAGTGTTGCGCGTAAGGTAGGTTTTAATATCATATTAGTATTAAGAAAAATAGGCACGCCTTTACTGGTTGTGGTCTTTTCTCTTTTTGTATTTTCACTTGAACCCAGATTTTTGAAGCTTCAAAACTTGGCAAACATTTCTCACCAGATAGTGCCGGTGGGTTTGATTGCTTTAGGGCAGACATTTGTCCTTATATCAGGTGGTATTGATATATCAACAGGTAGTGTGATTGCTCTGTCTTCAGTTACAACAGGGGTTGTTTTTGGAATAAGTGGTGGCAATATTGTGTTGGCTGTTTTAGCAGCAATTGCGATTGCTCTGTGTGTAGGGGCGTTTAACTCATTCCTCATTGCGAAACTCCAGTTACCAGATCTGATTGTTACCCTGTCCACTATGTCGATCGCTATGGGTTTTGTCTTGGTAGTGATGGGTATAGTTAAACGAGTCTTTTTCATCTCCCATCCATTTCTTAGTCTATTTGGGGGGAAAAAGGTATTAGGTATTCCATATTCATTTCTTCTACTACTTTTTGCTTTTATCCTTGGCTATATGATCTATAACTATACAAAGCTCGGAATATACACAAAAGCTCTGGGTAGTAATAGGGTGAGTGCGAGTTTGGTAGGAATTGATATTGAACGATATAGAATAATTCTCTATTTGTTTTCCAGTTTTCTTGCAGGTTTGGGTGGAATAATAATAACGTGTAGAATGGCAATCGTACAGCCAATCATTGGAGGAGCAATGACGATGTTCCTCGAGTCCATTGCAGCAGTAATAATCGGTGGAACGAGTCTTTTGGGCGGAGTTGGAACCATTCAGGGAACCTTTGTTGGAGTTATCCTGATGGGTTTTATTGGAAATTCATTGAATGTATTAAATATAAATCCAAACTTGCAGGATGTTTTTCGAGGGAGTGTGCTCATATTCATTTTATTCTTCGATCGAATGATCCACAGATTTGAATAATAAGGAGGTGATGTGTAATAAAATATTTCATATTAATAAAGAGAAGCTCACACCAATTAAGTCAAGATTAAACCAAATAATGAAAAAAGGAGGTGGTGATAGTTTTAAAATATCTTTTAATAATAAAAATCATTAGAGGAGGGTTTAAAAAATGTCAAAGATGGAAAAAATTTTAATCTGTACATTGATATTTATTTTTGCAGCAGCAGTAGTATTTGGAGGAACAGAAAAGGAGAAAGAAAAACCAATTCTTGGTTTTGTCATGCTCACTCTTACCCATCCATACCATGTTGAACAGATGGAGAGTGGTAAGAAGGCAGCAGAGGCTTATGGGGCAGAATCAATATGGTTGAGTTCAGAAGTGAATATGGAGAAGAACCTCACAAACATTGAAGCGCTGATCGAACAAGGTGTTGATATAATAATTTGTGACCCTGTAGATGTAAAAGGTATTCTACCGGCCATAGACAAGTGTAAAGAGGCTGGTATCCCCTTTATCACTTCCTATGGACTGCTCGAACATGCATGGGCGTGCAATACACCGTGTCCTGATCGTGACAACATGTACGGCTTAACACAGATAATGGCAGCTTACATGAACTATAATGCAAGGGTATGCAAGCTCGTTGGTCTCCCAGGACAGTATTGCGCAGAGGAGAGAAAGCGAGGCTTCGATGAGGCAGTTGTAGACATCAGGAAAAAGCATCCTGAATTTAAAGTGCTTTCTGAACAGCCTACGGATTGGGACCCGGTAAAGGCCCAGAAGATCCTCGAAGACTGGTTGGTGGCTTATGATAGAATCGATGGAATCGTCACTTCAAGTGACGGGTTGCTCTATGCAGGTGTTGAGCTGGTCAAGAATGCTGGTAGAGAGGACGAGATAAACCTGTTTGGACACGATGGGGATGTAGCAGCACTTGAATTGGTGAGAGATGGTGCATTTAAAGCTGACTGCTTGCTTGGCGCGACAAGACTACAATGGTTTATCGTACGGTATGCGATGGATATCCTTGATGGGAAAAATCCTCCAAAGGTTGCCTATATGCCGACATATTTTGTGATGACAGATGAAACAGCAAAAAGATGTTATGCAAATGGGTTGAGTAAAGATTATACATATATCACTCCAGAGAAGGCAATCGAGTATGCTACAAAGGGCTATCTGGAGTTCGGTCCCGATAAAAAGGTCACTTATTAATACAAGGGTAAAAGGATTTATGTCAATTGGTCTGCCTCTTTCAAGGGGCAGACCAGTTACTAATAAAATGATGAAAAATATTGATGTGAGATTTCGTTATATTCGAGGTTATCAACGTATTGGATATTGCAATTGAAGAAATTACATTAATATGGTACGAGAAGGAGAAATTAGTTAAAAGTGAACATAAGAGAGTTTTTATACAACAACTTCCGGTACTTGATATTAATTGGCTTTATTCTCATTATTGCTGCAGCAATGGTTTATTTCAATAGAGCCTTCTTTCGGTTGAGGAATTTGATGAATCTGGTGCAGCAGATTTCAATTATTTCCATCGTTGCAATTGGAATGACATATGTGATAATTTCCAGAGCCGTTGATCTATCCGTTGGATCAAACCTTGCATTTTCCGGTGCACTGGGAGTATTCATCGTAAATTATACTGGAAACGCCTTTCTTGGAATTGTAGTTGCTGTGTTTGCTGGAATAACAGTTGGATTTTTAAATGGGGCAATGATTGGTAAGTTCAAGATAAGTCCAGTTATAGCCACTTTAGCAACCATGATACTTGCCAGAGGTTTAACTATCTGGATCACTGATGCAGATTCAGTTTGGGTAAAAAATAAACTATTTCTTTGGATTGGACAGGCTTATATCGGTCCCATTCCTGCAGTATTGCCCTTGGTTATTGCAAGCTTCTATTTTGGGAACCTATTTTTAAAGAATACTGTTTTTGGGAGAAATACATTTGCCACTGGAGGAAATATTGCAAGTGCAAGGGCTGCAGGTGTAAATGTGGAGAAACAGATTGTTTTTACGTTTGCGATATGTGGGTTATTGGTTGGGATAGCTTCAATTGTCGCTGTCGGAAGAATGAGTTCTGCTCAACCCTGGGCCGGGTTTGGTCTGGAATTTGAGGTAATCACAGCTGTGGTTTTGGGAGGTACTAGTTTAAAGGGAGGTCAGGGGAGCATCATAGGAACAATATTAGGCACCGTTCTTATAGGAGTTTTAAGCAACAGCATGGCTCTTTTGAACATACCTGCGTGGTACCTTAATATAATTAGGGGAAATGTACTTATAATAGCTGTTTTACTGGATAGAGTTGGATTATTAACGATACAGGCGAGAGCAAGATAAAGTAAAGATTACAATTAGATTTGGGTAGTAAATGATGGATAAAAAAACAGAAAGAACCATTAAAAATATAGAAATGAGAGAAATCTCAAAATTCTTTCCTGGGGTTAAGGCATTAGATAAAGTTAATTTTTCTATTCAGAGCGGAAGAGTTCATGCGCTTGTTGGAGAAAATGGTGCGGGTAAAACGACGCTGATGAATATATTGGGTGGGGTATTAAAACCGGAAAGCGGTGCCATTTTTCTAAATGGTGAAGAAGTTGATATTGGCTCTCCTCATAAATCTCAGGAGATCGGCATCAATTTTATCCATCAGGAATTATCATTGATTCCAGATCTGAATGTAAGTCAAAATATTTTCTTAGGGAGAGAAATCTCCAGGGGATTATTAAACTCCAGTCTAATGGAAAAACAATCGGATGAAATATTGAAGCGTTTTGCTCTGGATATTGATGTGAAAAAATTAGTGAGAGACCTGAATGCAGGGGAACAACAACTAGTGGAAATTGCGAGGGCTCTTAGCACCAAAGCATGGGTAATTATTATGGATGAACCTACATCGGCACTATCGGAGGATGAAAAGCACCAGCTATTTAATATTATAAAACAGTTAAAAAGCCAGGGAGTCGCCATTATTTATATTACACACCATATGCCTGAGATTTTTGAGATCGCAGATGAAGTGACAATAATCCGCGATGGAAAACATATAGGAACATTTAATATCAATGATGTCGATGAGCTCAATGTAATAAAAATGATGATAGGCCATGATGTAGAGAGATTTTTCAGTCGGAAGAGAACCAACCCTGGAAAAACTGTATTGGAAGTGAAAAATTTAACAAAAAATGGAGTATTTAATGATGTGAGTTTTTCTATACGAAAAGGAGAAATAGTTGGTTTGTATGGTCTTCGGGGGGCAGGAAGAACAGAGATAGCCCGGTGTATATTTGGATTGGATAGATACGATAGTGGAGATATATTTTTAGATGGAAATAAATTGAGAATAAAAAATGCAATGGAAGGTATAAATGCAGGTATTGGTTTTGTTTCTGAAGATCGTCGTGAAGAGGGAATAATTGAATTAATGTCAGTCAAGGAAAATCTATCTCAACCGTTGCTGCCATGGATAAATAAGCTTGGATGGATAAAAAAGAAAGAAGAGATTGCCATTGCTGAAAAGAGCATCTCTTCATTAGAAATAAAAGTGACTTCTATTAACCAGACTGTTAATACGTTGAGCGGGGGTAATCAACAGAAGGTCTCGCTGGGAAAATGGCTTGCAAAAGATTCAAAACTCTTGATTTTTGATGAGCCAACAAAGGGCATTGATGTTGGAGCAAAAATCGAAATTTACAAAATAATCGAAGATCTAGCGAAAAGGGGTAAAGCGATACTATTAATCTCTTCGGAATTACCAGAAATTATCGGAATTCCAGATAAAATCCTAGTTCTGTATAAAGGGAAAGTAAACAAAAGTTATAGTACTGAGGATGTGGTTGAAGAAGAGCTTCTAATGAGTGCTTCTGGGGTCAGTAATAAGAGTGGAGTTTAATAATAAGATTGGAGCACCGATATGGTTTACTATCCACGAGTGGAGAGAAAGCATTTATACCAGGAAGTTGCGAATAAATTAGAACAAATGATCATGGATGAATCCTTAAAAATTGGAGATAAACTTCCACCAGAACAGACGCTGGCAGAGCGCTTTGGAGTAAGCAGGAATGTTCTGCGGGAGGCAATAAAGGGATTGAATGAGAGGGGATTAATTGAAGTAATACCAGGAAAGGGTGCTTTTATTGCGAAACCGACTTCCAAAATATTAACAGATATGCTGAATAGACTAGTTGTATTAGGAGATTTTTCTGCAAAACATCTTTATGAGATCCGTCTCCCTCTTGAGATTATGTGTGCAGGTTTAGCTGCGGAACGAGCAACCAAGGAACATATAGAAAAGTTGTACGATCTAGTTCAAAAAATGCCCTTTGCAGCAGGAAATATCGAAGATTGGTGCAAAATTGATTTGGACTTTCATATAACCATATCTGATGCGACAGGGAACCCACTTTTCCACTCCCTATTAAGCCCTCTTACAGGATTATTAGTAAAACTCTTTGCGGCAGGATACCGGAAGGAAGGCGAAGTTAAAACAGGTCTTTTCGACCATGAAAAAATATATGAGGCTATTAAATCCAGAAATAGAAAAGCAGCAGAGAAAGCGATGAAAGAGCATATATTACATGCTCAGGAAGCCGTAGTAGGAAGTATTGAAACAATAGGAAATATATAAGTGGTTAAGTATATATGGTTATCATACAGACTTGGGATGAATGATCCCCTCCCACCGGCCATACCAAAACCTAAATTGTCGTCACTCTATACGATAAAAAAAGATGATGCAAATGTACAAACTCTTAGGGTAGCAAGTCATACTGGAACACATGTTGATGCGCCCAAACATGTCATTGAGGATGGAATAAGCATAACTGATTTTTCACCAGAAGAGTTTATTTTTACAAAACCTATCGTAATAGATTTGCCACTCGAGGATAAGGGAATTGTTTTACCCTCTCATCTCCAACAATATGGCGATTCTATTGTAAAAGCGGATATTGTCCTCGTGCGATTCGGTTATGGCGTTGTCAGAAAATCTGATCCAGATCGATTCAGTCTAAGGCCTCCCGGTTTTGGTGTAGAAGCTGCACGCTGGATAAAGGAAAATTTCAAGAATCTTAGAGCAATTGGACTGGATGTCCCGTCTTTTTCCTGCATTGCATTTCTTAAACAAACAATGCCGGCTCATAATGAAATTTTGGCTGGAAAAGGCTGTCGCTTTCTTATTATTGAAGATATGCGCTTAGAACATGATCTCACAGGATTGGTAGAAGTACGTATATGTCCATGGCTAGTTCAAGGCATGGATAGTTCACCTTGCTCAGTTGTTGGTATAATTAAGAGACGATAGGGAGAAAACATAAATGTTGGAAGATACATATGCATATTCCTCGATTAAAAAGATGTTTTTACAGGGAGATGTCTATGGTGTGGGATATGACGAGGAGCGTGCTTCGCGCAAGACGGTTCGTCTAGGTATTATCGGGGCTGGTGGGGTTGCACTTTCAAAGCATATTCCTGCAATTATGAGGTTGAAAACTATATGGGAACCTGTAGAGCTTGTGGCAATAGCACGCAGGAATGAGAAGTTTGGCAAGAAGATAAGTGAAATGTATGGTTGTAGATGGTATGCCGATTATATCGAGATGCTGAAAAGAGAAGAATTGGATGGGGTTTTGGTTTCGGGTCCTGATGAGCTCCACGCGGAACATACCACCTCCTGTATTGAGTCAAACATTCCTGTTTTAGTGGAAAAACCTATAACCCGTTCATTGGAAGATGCCCATAAGCTATGCAGCCTTGCAGATGAAAAGAACGTTCCTCTTATGACTGTATCGAATAAAAGATTTAGCCCGCCATATCGTCGCGCTAAACAATTTGTGGAAAAAGGTCCAGTGAATAATCCAGCGATGTTTTCTGGAAAGTTCAACCTTGGCTATGATTACGTGGATCTTTTTGAAGCGGGGACAATTCATCTTTTTGACCTCACGAGGTTTTTTATGGGAGATGTGCAATCTGTAAATGCTGTTGGTGTTGGCAAATATCATCTAAATTGGTCCCCGTATCCTGTTGATAATGCCGTTATATCGTTTGAGTTTCATTCTGGAGCTGTTGGCTCGCTCATCACTGCTTCAACAGCCCTCAGCTTGAAGCCCTGGGAGCGAGTAGAAATTTATGGAAGTAAAGCCTGGCTTGCGGTGGAGGATCAAAATGAACTTTGGCTCTATGATAGTGAAGAGGGACCAGCTAAATCCTGGAAACCGGTCATACCGAATACCCTTATCTTTGATGAGGAGTTTGGTGGATTCATGGGACTCATCGAAAATTTTCTACAGGTTGTTCGTAAATCGGAGAAACCAGGTGTAAATGGTTGGGATGGGTATCGGGCTTTTGAATTAGATGTAGCAGCTCATCTTTCCATCTCCCAAAAGGAGAGAGTGGCCCTGCCCTTAGAACCTGCTTCAGCCGATGCTGAGTATAAGAAGTGGATAAAAGCGACAAAAAATATTGAAGGTATATGAAAAAACGGAGATTTTAGAATGACAGAGAGAAAGATCATTCAGATAGGTATAGTGGTAAAAGATTTGGATAAGGCAGTAAAACAGTATTATGACATTTTTCGTGCGGGCCCTTGGGATATTTACACATTTGGACCGCCTGAAATGAAAAATGGAACCTATAGAGGTAAGCCATCGGACTGGTCTGCCCTCATTGCTCTTGCTTGGATAGGTGACAGACAGCTGGAAATTGTTCAACCGTTACAGGGCCCGAATATTTATTATGAATTTCTGGAGAAGAAGGGGGAGGGGCTTCATCACATTAAGGAATGGGTGGATGATCCCCAGAAAACCATCGAAGAATACAGAAAAAAAGGCATTTCTGTGATTCAGAGTGGTGAGTTTGATGGCAGGAGCTTTTATTATCTTGATACTGAACCCTATTTAGGGATCACATTAGAAATAGTAAAAGGTGGAAGTGCGAAGCATAGAAATCCTGATAGATGGTATCCGGAAGAGTAAATAATATCTTAGGAGTTCTCACCAGGACAATCAATCTTCCAATAGCGAGGGTCCTACGTTCTAGAGATGATCACAGCTGTAATATTATTAATATAATATCATACGCAACTCTATATCCCACGTACTTTTCTCTTGTGAGGGAAAATATCCCTGAAATAAATTTTTTTTCCTTGAAATTTATAAAAATAAATTTACAATTCAGATCTGGTTCGCAATGAAGTGTTCATAGAGTGTTCTGAGAGAATGTGAAAGTGTAGGAAAAAGAGCCTAAATAAGCCGTTGACATAATCTCCTCATGATGTATGATAATAAATTGTGTGATTATTGATAAAAGATAAGTTTCAATGGAAATTACAACCATCGGGATCAGGGGAAGATTTTCAACTTTTGTGAGATCTCTGTTTGAACGATTCGGCATCTATATTTTTCTTGCTATTCTGTTTATCACTGCATCTCTCGTCTCTCCTGATTTCCTCAAACCCCAGAATCTAAAGGACATTCTCAATCAATCAGCAGCACTGGGTATGGTGGCCATAGGGCAGACCTTTGTCATACTGATCGGTGGAGGTGGCCTTGATCTCTCTGTTGCATCGGTTATGTCCACTGTTGCGGTCATCATGGCCCATAATACCGAAGGAGAAAATTCACTGTTCTTGCCGGTTGCAGGGATCTGTTTGTTTTTCGGGATTCTCGTCGGATTGATCAATGGACTACTCATAACAAAGCGCAGGGTGCAGCCCTTCATGGCTACCCTTGGAATGATGATTATAGTTCAGGGTATTCGATTTCTCTATACCAAGGGAATGCCAAAAGGTGGCTTTCCTCCAATCCTGCGGTTCCTCGGAACAGGTGATATTGGATCTATTCCCACCTCTATTGTTTCCCTTACCATAATGGTGATCATTGCGCTGATCGTTTTGCGAAAGACCACCCTTGGTAGACAGATATATGCAATTGGAGGAAATATTCAGACAGCCCGTCTCTGTGGGTATAACATCGATCTGACAATTACCGTGGTGTACATGATTTCAGGATTCATGGCAGCGATTGCAGGGCTCTACCTTGCCGGGTGGATCGGAATTTCCGATAACTGGGTCGGAAAGGGATATGAGCTCGATTCCATTGCTGCTGTGGTGATGGGTGGTACGACTTTCGAAGGAGGTCGAGGCGGTGTGGTGGGCACCATCGTTGGTGTATTGATCGTTATGATGTTGTACAATCTTGTGTTGCTGCTCGCCATGCCTGTTCAGATGCAGTATGTTGTCAAAGGTGTGGTAATTATCCTTGCTACATCATTTTATGCATCTTTTAGACGTCGGGTAACTTAATATATCAGAAGAAGGAGGTGATGGAGAGGAGCAAATATTATTTAAAGGAAAATCATTTATTTGTTGAATTTAAAAAAATTTTATGGAGGCATAAGCAATGAAGAAATTTGTAGCACTTATGGTGGTAGCAGCGTTTGTTTTAACGACCATGGTGATAACTCCCATGGCCTGGGCTCAAGCTTTTCCACGATCCTGGCTATGGGCCTCGACAGAGCTGAAGATGATGGATACCTCAAAGTATAAAAAGAGGGCACCCTATGTCATCGGGTTTAGCAACGCCTCGATTTCCAATTCCTGGAGGGTGTTTTTCGAGCGGCAGGTAAGGTACGGGGCAGAGTTACACGGAGATGTAATCAAGAGATTCTATGTAACAGACGCCAATGATAAGCCTGACAAGCAGATCGCCGACGTGGAAGACTTGCTCGCGAAGGGTGTGGACCTACTGATCATCAGTGCCGCAACAATGGCAGCACTTGATCCCATTATCACTCGAACAATGAGAAGAGGTATTCCCGTTGTCTGTGTGGACAGAAGAGTGAGCAGTGATAACTTTGTTTCCTTTGTCACTGCAAGCAATGTCGCGCAGGGACGAGCGCAGATGCTCTGGCTCTGTGAAATGCTCGGCGGCAGGGGTGAGATAGTGATGCTAGGAGGTATCGCAGGATCAGGACCTGCTGAGGAGAGGCGTGCTGGGGGAGAGGAAATACTCAGCGCATTCCCCAATGTGAAAGTGCTCGACTTTCAGTATGCGGACTTTTCTCCGGCAAAGGGAAAGCGGATCATGTCCGCCCTCATTCAAACCTATGGAAGACGTATCAAGGGTGTGTGGGGTGACGGACTTCAGACCAGCGGTGCAATGGAGGCAATGAAGGAAGCAGGTATGAAGGTTCCGATTACCGGGGATCACCTCAACGCATTCCTGGTGAGAGCTCAGGAGTGGGGATTCCCTGCAATGAGCATCGACTTTCCGGTGTCTATGGGCACTGATGCAGTAGAAGTATCGCTGAAAGTGCTCAACGGTGAGCCTGTCCCCTTTATCTATGAGGTACCACGGACAGTGGTGTGCACCCAGGATACCGAGAATGTGAAGACTGATATGCCGTGGAGCAAGATGGCTCACCCTGAGTGGCCTGATGAAGCATGGAACAACACACTCCCGAAAAAGTGGCTGCCTTACTAATAGACCAATAGGTAAAAAATTGAAACTTGCAGGGAAGGATGAACACGTCCTTCCCTGCAACCTATAAAAGGATTGAGTTTTTGATGGGTCAGAATATTGTGGAAATGCGGGGGATCACCAAAGCCTTTCCCGGTGTGCTCGCTCTTGATAAGGTTGATTTTAGCTGTACCACAGGAGAGGTTCACGCGGTTGTCGGTGAAAACGGTGCCGGGAAATCAACACTGATGAAGATCCTCGCGGGAGCATATCGAGCCGACGAGGGGAAGATTGTCCTGAAGGGTGAAGAAGTCTCTTTCTCGTCACCGAGGGAGGCACAGAGGCACGGGATCAGCATCATCTATCAGGACTTTAACCTGATTCCGGAGCTCACTGTGGCTGAAAACATATTCCTTGGGCGCGAACCTCAGAAAAGAATAGGCTTTATTGATAATCCTACACTCTATGAAGGGGCAAAAAAACTTCTCGAAGATCTGGGAGTGCACATAGATCTGCAGGTAAGGGTTGCAGAGCTTGGAGTAGCGCAGCAGCAGATGGTTGAGATTGCAAAGGCACTTTCCCTGAATGCCGACATCATCGTGATGGATGAGCCGTCTGCAGTTGTTTCAGGAAAAGAGCTGGAATCCTTATTTCGAATTATTCGAACTTTAAAGGAAAGCGGAAAGGCAATAGTATATATCTCTCACCGGATCGATGAAATTTTCCAGATTGCTGATCGGGCAACTGTCTTGAAAGACGGTAAATTGGTCGGGACGGTTATAACATCGGATATCGATAAGTCCACAATTGTGCGAATGATGGTGGGCAGAAGTCTCTCGGAAACATTTCCTGAAAGAAGAAAAGGGGGCGATAAAAGGGAAGTTCTCGCTTTGTACAGTGTTTCAAGAATCGGTGCATTAAGAGATGTCTCATTTAAGGTCTACAGCGAAGAAATTTTGGGGATAGCAGGTCTAGTTGGTGCCGGTCGAACGGAGCTTGCACGGGCATTGTTTGGAGCCGATCCCATCGATAGTGGAGAGATATTTTTGAATGGGAAGAAAATAAAGAAGAATACACCCAAAGCTTCGATTTCAAAAGGCATCGGTTTTGTGACTGAAAATCGTGCGAAAGACGGTCTCATTCAATCCCTCTCCGTGAGGAAGAACATAACTCTCGCTATTCTCGATCGTATAAAGAAATGGTTTGTCGTTAAGGATGGACTGGAAAAGCAGATAAGTAAAACCGCAGTCAAACAGTTTAATATCATTGCTCCCAGCATTGAGCAGGAAGTGCGGTACCTCAGTGGAGGTAACCAGCAGAAAGTCATTCTCGCAAAATGGATAAACATCAATCCCAGCCTCCTCATCCTTGATGAGCCGACGAGGGGAATAGATGTGGGGGCAAAGAGTGAGGTGTATGTCCTCATGCGGCGTCTTGCAGATCAGGGAACTGCAATCATAATGATCTCTTCGGAGCTTCCTGAGATCATAGGTATGAGTGATCGCATTTTAGTGATGCACGATGGTCAGGTAATGGGAGAGCTTTCTCCCGAAGAAGCGACAGAAGAGGAGATATTGATGCTGGCGACAGGTCAAAAAAGTGGAAAATCCGGAGCGGAGGTGTAGACTCATGCGACTTGGCTCCATAAAACGTTATTCAACAACCTTCATTGTCTATATCATACTTGCCATTCTAGTTCTGGTGACCAGCCTTGTCTCAGATGTATTCCTTTCCTTCCGAAACTTCGAAAACCTCTCCCGCCAGGTTGCCCCCCTTGGCTTTGTGAGCGTAGGGCAGACCTTTGCCATTCTCACTGCAGGAATTGACCTTTCCATAGGCTCGGTTGTGAGCATGGCTTCATGTTTGACCACAGGACTGATCCTGGGCCGGGAGCCTCTTGTTTTTCCGGTTATCGCCCTTGTAATTTTTCTGGCGCTCTTTATCGGATTCCTCAATGGTTTCATCATAAGCAAAACAGGCGTACATCCCCTCATCGTGACGTTGGGGATGATGTCCGTTGTTCAGGGTGGCATACTGCTTTACACCAAGTCTCCTTACGGGTCAGTGCCGATGAGCTTTGATTTTCTTGCCTGGGGCAATGTGTGGAAGGTACCATTTCCTATTTTGCTTTTTGCCGCCGTTGCTGCGATTTCGATTGTCTTTCTGCGGCGTACCGTTTTCGGCAGGTATGTGTATGCAACAGGTGGAAACGAAGAAGTCGCACGACTTTCCGGGATAAAAACGGGAAGAGTAAAAGTAATCGTGTACATGATCTGCAGCTTCACCGCAGCGCTCGCCGGCTTGTTTCTTGCAAGCCGAATGGGTATGGGAGACCCTCTTGTCGGCGAGCGATACATGCTCGATTCGATCATTCCAGTGCTGATTGGAGGAACGAGACTTACCGGGGGGAAAGGAGGGGTTGGTGGAACAATTGCGGGCATATTCATCTTTACAATTCTCAGCAACGCGCTCAACCTCCTCGATGTGTCAGCCTATTGGCAGTGGATAGTGGAGGGTCTCGTTGTCATCGTGAGTGTTTCGCTCTACTTCAGGGAAAAGAGCTGAACTTTTCTCCTATGAAATGAGTCCAGAATATTTTTTTCTCATGGGTGAGGTATTTTTTCTCTTTCACATTTCACACTTTATTGAAGTAAACCCAAATTGAAGCTCATGTGGGTGTTCAATCTACAGGAGGCAAAACAATGAGAATTGGAATGTTTACAGCTAACTTCTTGGATATGGATCTTGAGTCTGTTTTCAAAATGATGGCAGCGCATGGGTATGAGATGGCCGAGCTTCCGGCATTTTACGGCAATAACCACCTGGACATCGATGAGGTGCAAAAGGGAAACAATGCGGTCAAAATCAAGTCAATAGCAAAGAAATATAACATTACAATTTCCGCACTGAGCAACCACCCGGAAGGCCAGCTTGTGCTCGGGCCCCATACAAAGGATACTGATACCCTTTACAAGGGAACTCCAGATGAAAAGATCAAGTTTGGCATGGAGAGGATGAAGCTCACAGCAAAAGCAGCCCACGCCCTTGAGGTTCCTGTGGTGTGCGGTTTCATCGGCTGCGAAAAGTTTTCTAGATGGTTTCCCTGGCCTTATCCACAGGGATGGGATGAGATGGCAGAGGATTTTATAGAAAGATGGGGAGAGATTCTGAACGTGTTCGAAAAGGAGGGGGTGAAGTTTGCCCATGAACCTCATCCCAATGAGTACGTGTACAACGTAGAGACTGCGGTAAAGAGTGTGGAGCTGCTTAAGGGGCACAAGGCGTGGGGCTTTAATTTCGACCCAGCAAATATCATTCTTCAGGGTATCGATCCTGTAATCTTCGTGCAGGAGCTCGGCGACAGAATATATCACGTGCACGCGAAGGATGGGGAGATCGTTGAGCACAACGTCCGCCGGTCAGGTATCCAGCCGACGGGCCGGTGGGACAGGATTGACCGTGGATTCAGGTTCAGGATTCCGGGATGGGGATCTGTTCCCTGGAAGAGGCTCATCACAGAGCTCGTGCTCGTTGGGTACGATTATGTGCTGAGCTATGAGCATGAAGATGTGATCATGAGCCGTGAGGACGGAGTGGAAAAAACCATGGAGTACCTGAGACCGCTTATAATCAAGAAACGCTATGAAGGGCGTGGGGATAAGCTTTTCGAATGAGCCGTAGAACTATGAAAAAGAACCGGAAAAGGCTGTAATGGGGCTAGTGCTTAGAATCAGCACTAACTCCTAAGCAGGAGAACTGTTACACTTTAATACTAGTTTAAGGAGTCGAAACATGAAGGAAAAAGATCCTCTCTTCTGGGAGATAAAAATCGGCAGACGCACTGCGCACAACCGCATTGCCCTTAATGCCATGGAATGCAACGACGCTGATAAAGAGGGCAACCCAAGCATGCTTACCTATAAGCGCTACAGAAAAGCTTTTGAAGGGAATGCCGGAGTGATCTTCATGGAGGCAATCAGCGTCATCGAGGAGAGCAGGGGTCGGTTGAACCAGCTTATAGGCACGCCTGCAAATCAAAAGGCTCTCACGAAGTTCATCAGCGAGATGAAAAAGGTAAACAATAAGCCCCTCCTGTTCATCCAGCTCACCCACTCCGGGGAGCTCAGTGAACCAAGGTTTTCCCGCCGGGTGTGTGTCAAGCCTCTACCTGGATTTGGTGGGGACCTTCTCACAGAGGAAGAAGTGGGTAATATCATCAATAAGTTCGTGATTGCAGCAAGGGTGGCCCATGACAGCGGCGCTGACGGCATTGATTTCAAGCTTTGTCACGGTTACCTTGGCTCGCAGTTCCTTCGACCCTACAATGACAGGAAGTGGAAGTACGGAGGAAGCTGGGAAAACCGGGCACGATTTGCCTATGAAACCTACGAGAGAATGAACAGGGAGATTAACGATCCTGACTTCATTCTAGGGTCAAAGATATCTGTGTGGGAGGGATTTCCAGGAGGATTCGGGAGTGCAGGGCCTGACACGCCTATCATAGATTATAGCGAGCCCACAAAGCTCGTAAAGGGCCTTGAAGAGCGGGGTGCAAGGTATATCCTTCAGTCTGCGGGGAGCCCATCTATAACGCTCGCTCTCACGCAGCCTGACCGTAATATACCGGACTACGCGTACCTCCATATGACCTTTCAGAAGGTGATAAAAGCCATGGTGAAGCCGGAAACGGTGGTGATTGGATCAGCCTATTCGGTGTTCAGAAACGGGCAGAACAAGTTCCTTGCGGTGAACAGGGATGAAAGTTCTCTCGTGTACTGGGGAAACAAAAACATCCGGGATGGAGTAGTCGACATGATCGCAATCGGAAGGCAATCCCTTGCAGACAGCCTTTTACCTGCAAAGCTCGAGGCAGGAAAGATCGATGAGGTGAACTGGTGTACCACCTGTGACAGCTGTATCGAATTTCTTATACGGCAGCAGCCGGTGGGGTGCGCAACCTACGATAAGGAATACGCAAGGACCTTAAAGGAAATTAGAAAAGAAATGGGGAAGCTCTCTGAAAAACACACGTGATGTTCGGATTTTAACCCCGCCAAAAGGGATAAGAGATTTAAGAAAGTGGATTAAGTAGAGCCAGTAGCAGAGAGTTTGCAAATAGCACATAGATGGTGGATTGGATGAGCAAAAAGATCATTGCCTGCGATCTCGGAACCGGCGGAAACAAGGCATCGCTATACGATACCGACGGAACGTGTCTCGCCTCCACCTTCGTTCCCTATGAGACATTTTACCCCCATACAGGCCGGCACGAGCAGCGCCCCATGGACTGGTGGATTGCTGTGGTCGAGAGTACCCGTCAACTACTCAGGGAGCGCGGCGATGAAAAGAAAAATATATCCTGTATTGCCTTTTCCGGACACAGTCTGGGTGTGGTTCCGATCGGGAAAGATGGAGAGCTGCTGCGTGAAAAGACCCCCATCTGGTCTGATACACGTACTGAGATGCAGGTGAGGCGGTTCTTCAAAAAAGTGGATCAGCGCACCTGGTATATGACCACAGGAAACGGTTTCCCCCCCCCATGCTATTCAGTTTTCAAAATAATGTGGTACCGTGACAATGAACCAGAGATGTTCAAAGGAATCCGTAAGATCATCGGCACCAAAGATTACATTAATTTCCGACTGACTGGGAATCTTGCGACGGACTACTCCTATGCCTCGGGTAGTGGCGTGTATGACCTGAAAAATTGGCGCTATGCACCGCAGTTCATTGAAGCGGCAGAGCTTTCCGAAGAGCTGTTCCCGGAGATTGTGCACTCGACGCATATTGTGGGCGAGCTCACGGATGATGCAGCAGAGATTCTTGGCCTCGACCGGGGCGTTAAGGTGGTATGCGGCGGTGTAGACAATTCCTGCATGGCCCTGGGTGCACGAAACATCCTTGAGGGAAGAGTGTATACTTCTCTCGGCTCATCGTCGTGGATAGCAGTATCATCCAGAAATCCTATTCTCGATTTTGAGAACCGACCATTTGTCTTCACCCACGTGATACCCCGGATGTTTACATCTGCGGTCAGCATATTTTCCGCCGGGAGCTCACTTGAGTGGGTAAAGGACAACCTGTGCGGGAATCTCCTGCAGAATGAAGCTGATCAGGACAGGGATGTATATGATCTAATAAATGAGCTTGCCGCCCAGTCTCCCATTGGTGCCAACAAATTGCTGTTCAATCCGAGCCTTGCCGGTGGCTCATCCCAGGAGGCAAGCTCACATATCAGGGGGGCATTCGTAGGACTCGACCTGGGGCATACCCAGTGTGACATTCTCCGTTCATGTCTGGAAGGGATTGCCATGAACCTCGGGCTTGTGCTCGATGTGCTCAAGCGGTTTTGCAAGCTCAGTGACGGGATGCTGATGGTCGGGGGAGGAAGCAAGAGCAGGCTCTGGAGGCGAATCTTTGCAGATGTCTATAATATGAAGATTCTGAAAACAAATATAGGACAAGAAGCCGGCTCCCTTGGCGCTGCGGCTGTCGCGGCCGTGGGATCGGAACTCTGGCGTGACTTCAGAAGGATTGATGACATCCATGAAATTCAGGAAGTAATAAAGCCCAACAGAGGGAACGTAAAAAAATATAGACTGCTACGTCCCGCATTCGAAGAGATGAGACGCTCGCAGGCCTCAGTCGGAGACCTGTTACATGGAATCGAACTGTAATATATTTATAGTTTTTGATTTATAAATAGTTTGGAGGATTAAGTTATGGGAGAGACCATGAAGGCTGCTGTTGTTGAAAAACCAAATAAGCTGGTGGTGAAACAGGTTCCGGTCCCTGAAATCAGCGACGATGAAGTGCTGATTAAGGTAAAATACACCGGCATCTGCGGCACGGACTGGAGCATTTTTACAGGAAAGTACTCTGCTGACAGACTGCCGTTGATTCCAGGTCATGAATTCTCAGGAGTCATCGTAAAAGTAGGAAAGAATGCAAAGAGCATGCATGAGGGCGACAGAGTTACCGCTGATATCAATATGAGCTGCGGATACTGTTTTTACTGCAGCAGGGGTCAAAAGCTCATGTGTCCGGAGTTCACACAGCTCGGTATCCATGTGGATGGGACATATGCAGAATATGTGAAGGCACCATGGGAGCAGGTCCATTCTCTGCCTGAGAATCTTGACTTTTTGAAGGGTGCGTTCATAGAGCCCGTTTCCTGCATAATACACTCGGCAAAGGCAATGCAGGTGGAGATGGGATCGAGTGTGGCAATCCTCGGGAGTAAACTCGGTATGCTTCACGCGTCAGTTGCGCGACACCGGGGTGCGGCACCAGTAATCCTTCTCGGAAGAAATGAAAAAAGACTGGAAATGGCACGCCAGATGGGTGCCGATTACGTGATTAATATAAAACAGGTGAAGGACCCGGTAGAAGAGGTGAAGAAAATGACCAAAGGGCGAGGTGCTGATTATGTGATCGAGGCAGTTGGTACTCCTGAGACCTATGAACTGGCATTTGCTATGGTACGGCCTGGTGGCACGCTTGCTGCCTTCGGGATCACTGGAGTGGATGATATCATGCGGGTTAAGCCCTTTGAGATCGTTCTGGGCGAGAGAAGGATCGTTGGATCATGCGCAGGCGTTGGCAATGATTGGAACGATGCAATAGCACTGCTCCAGTATGAGAGGGTAAAACCTCAGTTACTGTTTTCAATGGTGGTGCCTCTCGAAGAGCTCCAGGCAGCCCTTGAAGAGCTCCAGCACAATCCAGATCTTAACAAGGTGTTCGTTTCTCTAGAGGCGCATAAGAGAAATATTTTACAGTAAATGATGGATTGGTATTCAATCCTTATAAAGCCAATATCAGTCACTATTCATAAAATTTTAATAGAGGGTAATTATTATGAAAAAAATACTTGTCACACCACGCTCTTTAACGAAGGCCGGTCATCCTGCCCTGGACAGGCTCAGGCAGGCAGGATACGAGGTGATCTTTTCAACCCCTGGCAAGCAGCCTGACGAGGAAGAGCTGCTGCAACTTTTGCCGGACTGTGTCGGATACCTTGCTGGGGTGGAGAAAGTGTCTGCGAAGGTGCTTGAGAGTGCAAAGGAGCTGAAGGTGATTTCGAGAAACGGAAGCGGTGTTGATAATATTGATCTGGCCACGGCGGAGAAGCTTGGCATTCGCATATGTAAAACCGAAGGAGCGAATGCCAAAGGAGTTGCAGAGCTCACAGTCGGCTTGATGTTTTCCCTTGTGAGGTGGGTTCCCTTTCACGATGCCAGGATGAAAGCTGAAACATGGGAGCGGAGAAAGGGCATTGAGCTTGATTCCAGGACCTTGGGTCTCATCGGCTGCGGACAGATTGGAAAGGAGGTAGCCATACGCGCTCTTGGATTGGGAATGAAAGTTATTGCTTACCGACGCCATCCGGACCGTACTTTTACTCCATCTGATAAGTTCAGCTGGGTATCCTTTGAAGAGGTACTGAAGGAATCGGACATCATAAGTCTTCACCGACCTGCTTCTCCTACGGGGGAGCCGGTAATAGATAGGGGAGCAATTTCGAAGATGAAGAAGGGGGTTTACATTATCAACACGGCACGGGCAAGTCTCATAGATGAGATATCGGCGCTGAAGGCGCTTGAGAATGGTCAGATTTCGGGCATTGCAACAGACGTATACGCAAAGGAACCCCCGGAAAATTACAGTCTTGTGAAGCATGAGCGTGCCATAGCTACGCCCCATCTTGGTGGCTATACCGCGGAGAGTGTTGATCGGGCTACCATCGATGCCATCGAAAACTTAATCGATTCATTTTAAAGTACCACGCCAATACCCGAGGGACTGGTAGGACGTGAGAATTATATGAAAATAATTTTACTAAATTATTTGATTATGAAATAAATTTTGATTATTAATTAATAGAATTAAAACATACTTTAAAAAGGAAGGACAATGGAAGAAAAAGAACTGTATGCACAGATGGAAAAATGCGGTGTTGTGCCAGTTATCGCAATTGAATCTCCTGACATGTCACTGCCCCTTGCTGATGCACTGATCGAAGGAGGGCTGCCGGTAGCCGAGATTACTTTCCGCACAGCCGCCGCTGCTGAGGTTATTAAAAAGCTGAAGAAGGAAAGACCGCAGCTTTTTCTGGGTGCCGGCACCATTCTGTCGGTAGAGAACCTCGTGCAGGCAAAGGAAGCAGGGGCAGCTTTTGGTGTTGCTCCTGGGTTGAACCCCCAGATCGTAAAAAAAGCAGTGGACATTGGCTTCCCCTTTTTCCCGGGTGTAATGACTCCATCGGAGATTGATCAGGGACTGTCCTACGGCATAAAGGTGCTGAAGTTTTTTCCCTCCGAGGCAAGTGGAGGTACTAGTATGCTGAAGGCGGTATCCGCACCTTTTGGGCATCTGGGTGTAAGGTTTATACCCACAGGAGGGATTAACATCAAGAATCTTGAAGATTACCTGAAGATGCCGCAAGTAATTGCCTGCGGTGGCACATGGATCGCGAAAAAGGATGTGATTTCGGCAGGAAATTGGGATGAAATACGAAAGAATGCTGCAGATGTGGTAGAGGTCGTGAAAAGAATACGTGGCTAGGAGCAATTACCCATGGAACCGAAGGTTGAGAATGGGAGGATAGTCTACCCCTTTTCCGTTTGGTGGAATCCGACGGATGGGATAATGGATGATTCTGACAATCACATTGAGCGCTATCTGAGTAAGCTCACGAATATGTTTTTAGACAATGAGGCTGCTGAGGCATATCTGAAGAGAAAAGGCGATGTTCTTGTATATGAGGTATATGAGAAGAAGATCCCAGAAAGGGATGGTGAGATTCAGTTCTGTTCGAGCATTACTCATCCCGGAAAGATCAGCGGTGAGTACTTCATGACAAAGGGTCATTTTCACGCGCGCAGGGACACAGCAGAGATTTACTACTGTATCAGAGGCAGAGGATACATGCTTATGGAGCTGGAGTCTGGTGAACATGTGCTTCAGGAGATGTACCCGGGAAGGACCGTATACGTGCCTGCATATTACGCGCACCGGTCAATAAATACAGGGAATGAACCTCTTATTTCCCTGGCAGTATATCCCGGTGATGCCGGGCATAATTACGGATCTATCGAAACCAGCGGCTTCAAGCATCTCGTGGTAGAGCGTAATGGAAAGCCCCAGGTCATAGAAAACCCGAGATTCGGCAAAATGAGTACATAGAATTACAGTTAAATTGTTATATGTTTCCTGCTTGAGGGTTAGAACATTCCATAGCAGGGAGAAGAGATGCACGTATATTAAATAAAAGTAAGTTCAATTGATGAGGAGGATATTCAAATGTTGAAGGGCGGATACATGGGAAAAGTCCTGCGGGTAAATCTTAAAAAGAAGGACTACAGTGTTGAACAATTGAAAGAGAGTGAAGTGATGAAACTTATGGGTGGACGGGGACTTGCTGCAAAAAGATATTACGATGAGATCGCCCCGGATGTGGAATCTTTTGATCCAGATAACAAAGTATTCTTTTTTACCGGGCCTCTCACAGGAGTTTCCCTTCCGTCTACAACAAAGTTTCAGCTCAGCACAAAATCACCTGAGACAGAAATGTATCTCTGTTCCAACTGCGGTGGAGATTTCGGCCCTCAACTGAAGATGTGTGGTTTTGATGGTCTTATAATCGAAGGCCAGGCTAAAGACTTGACGTATGTGCTTATTAGGGACGGTGAGGTGACCTTTGGTGATGCCGGTCGCTGGAGGGGCATGACGACTGTTGAGACTCGCCAGAGGCTAAAGGAAGCGATTGGAGAAAAACGCGCAGGTGCGATGTCCATTGGTCCTGCTGCAGAAAAGCTTGTGCGCATTTCCTGCATAGATGTGGACAGCAGAGCATTTGGCAGGGGGGGAGCAGGAGCCGTTTTGGGATCCAAGCTCTTGAAAGGCATCGCTGTTAAAGGCAGCGGTAGGATACCTGTTGCTGATGAGGAGAAAGTCAATGAGATTCGGAAAGCCGCAATCAAGAATTTACGCGTAACAAGGGCTAATCATACAAAATACGGGACACCACAGTATATAGAAGTCATAAACGAGCTCGGATGCATGCCTACCCGGAACTTTCAGACCACCTATTTTGAAGGTACTCATAAGGTTGATGCACACACAATGTACGAGCAGTATCTGGAGAAAAATTACGCATGCTATATGTGTCCCGTCGCATGTGGAAAGATCAATGTGGTAAAAGAGGGCCCTTTTGCAGGTGCGAAGGCGAGAACTGAGTATGAGACCATCGGATTGCTGGGACCAAACTGCGGGATCGACGACTTTGCTGCAATCGTTAAGGGAAACCAGCTCTGTGATGATCTGGGAATTGACACCATGTCCACAGGGAACGCCGTGGCCCTTACGATGGAGCTCTACGAAAAAGGATTGATTACAAAGGAAGATACTGGAGGAATCGAGGCCCGATTTGGAAACGGGCAGGCACTGATTGATTTGATTTGGCTCATCGGGGAAAGACGCGGTATCGGTGACCTCCTTGCAGAGGGTATGGCAGGGGTGGCGAAGGAAAAACCCGAGTGGAGGCCCTACATCCTCACAGTCAAAGGGTTGCCCTTCGCAGCTTATGATCCCCGGGGTTTCTATGGCAACGCCCTTACCTACGGTACGTCTAGCCGTGGGGCCTGCCATAATGTTGGCGGATGGACTATACGAGCTGAACTCCAGAGTGGCCAGTATGACCGGTTTGCGCTTGGGGGGAAAGGCGAGCTTGTCCGAAGGATACAGGATAACAGAGCATATGTGGACAGCCTGGGAATATGTACAGTGGTTCGGGGGTCCATGAACTTCTCTGACAGCCCGGAAGGAGAGGTAATGTGTGCAGTGACCGGCTATGATTTTACGCCTGAGCTGCTCGAGATCGGCTCGCGGATTTATACACTGGAACGGGTGATCCTGAACCGGGAAGGCATTCGCAGGAAGGATGATATGCTTCCCGAGAGAACAGTAAAAGAAGCTGTACCTTCTGGGCCGATCAAAGGTCGCAGGCTTACACAGGAGATGTACGAGTCCATGCTTGCCGAATACTACATGGCGCGGGGTTGGGACTCGGAAGGAATACCTACCAAGGAAACCCTTAAAAAATTGGGTCTTAAGGAATTTTTATCTTAAAAAGAGAGGCCAGATGGGCTCATCACAACTGAAAGATATTAAAGAAGAAATAACAGTGAAGTTAAAGTACCTGACAGTTGTGAGGGACATGACCGGGCTGAGAGAAGAGTGCATCAATTTTCCAATGGGCAGCACTCTTCAAGAGGTGGCTGTATGGCTGAGAGAAAACCATGGCCTATCATTACCCGATCCCGGAATAATGACCATCCTTAATGGAAAAGGTTGGGGGCAGTTTCCCACCGGGCTCGCAACCCAGATCAAAGAGGGAGATGTTATCTGCCTGTTTCCACCTATTTCTGGAGGGTAGCGTAGGCTTTCTCATTTTATCTAAAAAATGCTTCGTTGGACAGTCTATAAAATCTCCAGTACACTAAACTCGCTGCGTGGTCTATTGCAATTATTCTCCCATTTTTGGATGCCCTATTTAGTCTTTTTTTGCAGATAATGCTGTTTTTTCACTCTCTGGGGATAGTTTCTAAATGTCTTTTTTGAGAAGGGAGGACACTGTATGTCAAGGGACAAAATCATTCTTTCTGAGAATGAGATCGAAAGGTACGACCGGCAGATCATCCTTCCAGGGTGGGGAGAGGAAGGTCAGAGAAGATTAAAACAGGCAACTGTATTTATTGCGGGTGCAGGTGGGCTCGGCAGTTCTGCAGCAGTGTATCTTACTGCAGCGGGTGTGGGATGCATAAGGATCTGTGATGCAGGGACCATTGAGCTTTCAAACCTGAACCGCCAGATCCTGCACTCCGATCGTGACATTGGAGAGAAAAAGGTGCAGTCAGCAGCAAGAACACTGCATATGATAAATCCTCATGTACAGGTCACTTGTCTTTTTGATAAGATAGAGCAGACAAATATCTCCCAGCTCGTTTCAGATTCAGATATAATCGTCGACTGCCTTGATAATTTTGAGTCGAGGTATATTATTAATGAGTATACGGTTAAAAAAGGGCTCCCCTTTATCCATGCAGGAGTGTATGGAATGGCGGGGCAGCTCACATTCATTCATTCACCTCAAACTCCCTGCCTCCGTTGCATCTTCCCTGAGGCGCCTCCGCATGAACTGTTTCCGGTCGTTGGAGCAACTACCGGTGTTGTAGGCTCTCTCGAAGCTCTCGAGGTGCTCAAG
>JGI24422J19971_10000153_pt1 | contig 33424 bp, 31 predicted proteins | sample DeeMarSWOR152_54_FD_19971 | JGI IMG/M metagenome (IMG submission 19971) | reverse complement strand
TTGAAATCATTGGAGCCGACGGTCGGATTTGAACCGACAACCTACTGATTACGAATCAGTTGCTCTACCGCTGAGCTACGCCGGCTCAATATTTAGTAGGTGTTAAAATTTTTAGCATGTCCGTGGGGCGGTGTCAAGAAAACAGTATTAAACTTCCAAATGAAAAAGGCCCTCGGTGAGGGCCCTCTCATCCGCTAAGCCTTCCCATATCCTCTTACCTACTCCGGCTCTTCCGCTTTGACGCCTTGAGAGGGTTGAGCTTTTTCATCTCAACAGTGCCGTTATCCTTTTTGACGTGAGTCGCCAGGCTACAGGAGGACCCGTTAACCCACTTGCGGCCGGGCTCGGTGTAAGCCTTACAATAGAGGCCGCTGGGATATTCGACCACCCGGCCGCAACCGTTACAATTGTCGACGATGGGGTGGCATTTGCCACCGTTATACGTACATCCCGTCTTCGTCATGAAGATGCACTCTGTCCCTACCTTAATCGTTTGACACACCATGTTCATCTCCTCCCTTCGTAGATTTTTCTTTATCTCCCAAAAACACAAAAAAAATCGAGTTCCTCGATAGAATTAGCCGTACATTTCAGCAAGGAACTCGATTTTTCTTTTGACGGGACTCGGTCCCGAGTTCGAGGTTCCTTCAAGTGAAAAAATTAACTTTTTCAACTATAGACATCCAAACCCCAAATGTCAAGGGAGATTCCCAAATTTCGGGGAATTTTTTCCGCGTCCACGGGCGATTCAACCTTGACAGAGAACCGCAAGCAGATATATAACATACGTAATTTAAAGGAGAAAAGGCCATCCATGAAGAAAATCCTCCCTATTTCGTTGGTAATAATGGTTTTGGTTATGAAGCTTCCGGCCTTTCCGGCCGAAAGGAAAAGCACGCTCTTCGTTTACAACTCCTCATATGATCTCATGAGGGGAGATCTTTGGAATTACATAAAGGACCAGGAGATACTCCTGGATTTGGAAACATATCCCAAGAACTTCGTCGTCATCGGGTTGGGAAACACCAACCAAAGCTACTCCATCGGCGAAATGATGGCTACCGGAACCGTCGGGCTGCCCCGGTTTCTCTGGATCAGTCCCCAATATCCCAACAAGGCCGTGCAAATTTGGGACAGGGAATTTCCCTTTGCCGCCATCGCCGTATGTAACCCGAAGGGGGTTATTCAGTGGGAGGAAACGGGAGGGGATATCCATAAAACCCTCTCGGATCGAATCGAGGCCGAGGGGGTAAAGGTTGCGGCCCTGAAGATGAGGGGAACCCTCGTTGACGTCCAGTTCCATGTCTCATCAAATATTCCCAAGGAGGGGATAGTGACCTCCCGTGGAACACGGCATGAAGGCGAAAAAGAAAAGGCATTCAGGATCGAGGGGCCTTCCGAATGGGAGCTCAACGGCCTCTACGTCTACTCCCAGGAATTGCAGCTCATGGCCTCGACTGATGGACAGCCCATTCGCCTCCATGGCTACGAAAGCAGTTCGAAAAGAGGAGGTCATATTGACTGGGCGCGGATCGACAGGCTCTTCGTCCGCCTCTATCCCCTTGAAGACGTTAAGCTCTTCCAAAATGATCTCTTCATAGAGGACGTGAAATGGAGCGGGGGGAGAATTGAAATCACCGTCGTCAACGATGGGAGGATGAACGTGAAACACGTTACGGTCAAAACCCTCTTTCCCGAAATAGAGACGTGGACGGTGACCATCGATCGCATAGAGCCCATGTCCAAACGGTTCATCGAGTTCTTTCCCTCGGCCCATTTCTCGGAGGGAAAGGGTTGGGTCGTGGTTGATCCCGATGATGAAATCAAGGAGCGCCGAGAGGATAATAACCGGTTCCCATGGCCACCAGGAGCCATGACATCGACAGGGGAAAGTCAACGGTGAAAGATGTCATATACATGTGGAAATACACGAAGATGGTGGTGCTCGTGGCCCTCACGGCGGCTGTCTATGCGGGAACCGCCGTTCCCTTTAAGGGCATCCAGATCATCCCTGGATTTGCGGAACTCCGGCCAGCCGGTGCTATTCCCGTGGTGTTCGGGCTCATCTTTGGTCCAGCAGGGGCCTGGGGGTCTTGTATCGGAAATGTTATCGGCGATTTCTTCGGAACGGTGGGCATCGGGAGCATCCCTGGTGCTATCGGCAACTTCTTCTTCGGCTTCGTGGGGTACAAAGTCTGGGGAAATATGGGATGGTTTTCGTCGAAGGCGGACCTCAACATTCGAACGAAAAAACAGGTCTTCGAGTATATCCTGGTTGCAATCCTGTCCAGCGCCACGGTGGCGTTCATCATCGCCTGGGGATTGGAGCTATTGAAGCTTCTCCCCTTCGCCTCTATTGGGGCCGTGATAACGATTAATAACGTCATCTTTTCCATCGCCATCGGGCCCTTCCTCCTTCTGCTTCTCTATCCCAGGGCAATGAAATGGGGACTGTACTGGAGGGAGATCATGGATCGAGAGGTGGTCTCGGCGAGTATCATGCCAAGGGCCGGAGCCCTCTGCATCTGGATCGGCGCCCTGGGAGGCCTCATCATCGGATTTCTCCTCTCCACGGGACTCTACCACGGTCAACTGTTTCAGTTCGCCAAGGGAACGGCGGGGAGCGGGGTCGTATTGGGCGTGCTCCCGTTCCTCATCCTCTTTTTCATCGGATGTCTCCTGAGTTGACCTTCCAAGGGGGGATGACACTGAGCCATGCCCCGAGCCCTCCAGGTGAAAAACCTCTCTTTTCAGTATAGGGATTCGGAAAGGAAGGCCCTCAATTCGGTGAGTTTTCAAGCCAAAAGGGGGGAGTTCGTCGCCGTTATGGGTCCAAGCGGGGCCGGGAAGTCCACCCTGCTCTTAACTTTGAACGGCCTTATCCCCCACCTCATCGAGGGGGAATTGGAGGGAGAGGTGGTTGTGGACGGATGGAATACGAAGGAGCACCAGACCAGGGATTTCGCCACCAGGGTGGGGATGGTGTTCCAGGATTTCGAGACCCAACTCTTTTCCACCAACGTCCAGTTGGAGGTTGCCTTCGGCCCGGAGAATCTGGCCATTCCCCCTAGTGAAATCCTCCAAAGGGTACAAGAGTCTCTGCGGTCCGTAGGCCTGGAAGGATTCGAGGGGAGGGAACCCGCAACCCTTTCAGGGGGGGAAAAACAGCGGCTGGCCATTGCCTCCGTGCTCGCCATGAAGCCGAATCTCCTCTGCCTCGATGAGCCCACATCCGAGCTGGATCCCGCGGGCAGGGACGATATCCTCGCCATTGCCAGATGGGTGAGGGAATCGGCATTCATCACGTTGATTATGGTCGAACACAGCAGTGAAGAGGTCCTCGGTGCTGACCGAATTATCCTCCTCAAGGGAGGAAAAATCGTGGCAATGGGTCCCTCGAGCACGATGTTGAGGGATGTGAACCTGTTACGGAAAACGGGAATCAGGCCCATTCCCATTACCGAGCTCTTCGCCGCAAAGGGATCCAAACATCCCCCCCTCACCCTTGAAGAGGGCCTGGAACGTTTCCGCAAGGAGGGATGGGCAATCGATGAACTAAAGTACCGGTCCTTGACGGAGTTGCAGGGGCTCAGGCAACGGAGGTACGGCCGGGTTCTCATCGATGTCAGGGGGCTCGAGCACACCTATGAGGGGGGGATCAAGGCCCTCAGGGGAATCGACCTTCAAATCAGAGAAGGGGAGTTCGTGGCCATTGTGGGCCAGAATGGATCCGGAAAGACGACCCTCGTTAAGCATTTCAACGGGTTACTGCACCCGACGAAGGGAGAAGTGCGGATAGAAGGAGTTGAGGTAAGGGAGACGGATATGCTGCAGTTGGCGCGAAGGATAGGGTTCGTCTTCCAAAATCCGGACCATCAAATCTTCGCGGAAAGGGTCATCGATGAAATCTCCTTCGGGCCGAGAAATTTCGGCTTTCCGGAGGAAGCCATCGCCGAAAGGGCCCAAAGAGCCCTGGAAGCGGTTAACCTCCTGGGTTCGAGGGATGCGGATCCCTTTTCCCTGACCAAGGCGGAGAGGCAGAGGCTCGCCGTCGGATCGGTGTTGGCCTCAACGACCAAGGTAATCGTGTTGGACGAGCCGACGACGGGCATGGATTACGGAGAGAGCATAAGAATGATGGATCTCATCCGAGAGTTGAATGAAAAAGGACACACCATCATCATGGTGACCCATACCCTGTGGATCGTATCCCAGTATGCCCACAGGGTAATCGTCATGAGGGAGGGAAAAATCATAAGAGACGGGAGCACGAGGGAAATCCTCTCGGACCCTGATGGTTTGAGGGAGGCATCCCTGAAGCAACCTCAAATGGCGGCCTTTGGGAGGGAACTTGGGGATTTCGTCTTTCTCTCGCCCGAAGAATGCGCCACGTGCGTGGTGAAATGAGCTTTTACCTGTATCTTGATAGGAAAACCCCCATTCACAGGCTCGATCCGAGGACGAAGCTGTTCATCCTCTTAGGAAGCTTTGTTATCGCAACGATACAGCAACATCCGCTTCCCGCAACGGTTGTGGCCATGGTGATTTTGGCGCATGGGGGGTTCTCAAGATCCCTGAGAAACATTTGGAGGATTACCGGGCTCTTGACGGCCATCGGGATTCTGACGGTTCTCCTCTGGTCCCTCCAGGCCAGGGGGGTAACACCCCTTTTCTGGAGATTCCAACTCGAACCCGTGCTGTACGGGATATCGACCGGCATAAAGATCGATAGCATGATCATCGCGGGAATGATCTTCCTCTCCACCACCAAGAACGAGGAAGTGGCCGTGGGGTTGGTGAAATTGGGCCTTCCCTACTCCTTCGCCTTCGCCTTCTGTACTGCACTGCGCCTAGCCCCCACCATCATAGGATCCGCGAGGATGGTGGCCCAGGCCCAGAAATCGAGGGGGCTCGACCTCCGCACTGGGGGCGTTCTATCGAGGATGAGAAAATACATTCCACTGCTGGTCCCGATCTTTTTGACCACCCTTCGCTATACCAATCAACTCTCCATGGCCTTGGAGTCCAAGGGGTTTCGAGCCATGGAAAAGAGGACTTTTCTCCTCGAGGCAAGATTTACGGCAACGGATTATTGCGTGAACTCAGCCCTCATCCTGGTACTCCTCATTGCCATTATCATGAGGATCAAGGGGCTCGGGCAAATCGAGGGGCTGCTCTTTTGACCCCGTATTCCGTGGCCGAAACCCCTTGACAAAGTAACTGCCGACATATTATATGCCGTGTTACGTGCGAGCGGAACGGGTTCCATCGGAAAGGAGTTGATCGATGCGTTATTCCCAGTACATGCTTCCGACCCTGAAGGAGGATCCCGCGGAAGCGGAGGTGATCAGCCATAAGTTGATGTTCCGGGCGGGAATGATCAGGAAATTGGCAGCGGGAATATACTCATATCTTCCCCTGGGACTGAGGGTCATTCAAAAGGTGGAGAAGATCATCAGGGAGGAGATGAACCGCGCAGGAGCTCAGGAGGTCCTGCTTCCTTGTATCCAGCCCGCCGAGCTCTGGATAGAGACGCACCGATGGGAGGAATACGGGAAAGACCTCCTCCGTATGAGGGACCGCCATGACCGGGACTGCTGCTTCGGGCCCACCCACGAGGAGGTCATCACCGATATCGCACGGCGCGAGATCAGGTCATATCGACAGATGCCCCTGAACCTCTACCAAATCCAGACCAAGTTCCGGGACGAGATTCGTCCCCGATTCGGGCTCATGAGGGGCAGGGAATTCATCATGAAGGATGCCTACAGCTTCGATGTCGACGAGGCCGGGTTGGATATCAGCTACCAGAAGATGTATGAGGCCTACAGCAGAATCTTCGCCAGGTGCGGTTTAACCTTCAAGGTCGTGGAGGCGGAATCAGGCCTCATCGGGGGAACCTTCTCCCATGAGTTTATGGTGTTGGCAAAAACGGGGGAGGAGATCGTCGTCAGCTGCCAGTCCTGTGACTATGCGGCCAACATCCAAAAAGCGGAGGCCAGGAGAACTCGGCCCCGGTCCAGGCGCCCGGGAAAGACCCTGAACCCGCTCGAGAAAGTGGAAACACCCGATATGAAAACAGTGGCAGCGGTTACCCAATTCCTGAACGTGAGGCCCGCGGATTTGGTAAAGACCCTCATCTTCGAAACGGACCACGGGGTTGTCGCGGCCCTGATAAGGGGGGACCGCGAGATCAACGAATCGAAGCTCCAAAACTTCCTGGGATGTGAGGAGGTTAAACTGGCCTCGGATGATATCGTCTTCGAACTGACCGGGGCCCCCAAGGGATTTGCGGGACCAATAGGCCTCTCCGTCAAGATCATCGCTGACTATTCCATCGAGCCCATGGTTGACTTCGTCACCGGCGCCAATGAGGTGGATGCCCACTACCTCAATGTCAACCTCGGAAGGGATATGAAAGTCGATGAGTTTGCGGACTTACAGATGGTAAAGGAAGGAGATTACTGCCCCCGGTGCGGGAAGTCCTTGACCTTCTTCAGGGGGATAGAGGTGGGGCACATCTTCAAATTGGGGACGAAATACAGCGAAGCGTTAAGGGCGACCTATCTGGATGAACATGGTCGAGAGAGGGAAATGGTGATGGGGTGTTACGGCATCGGCGTCGGAAGAACTGCTGCTGCTGCCATTGAACAGTACCATGACGAAGACGGGATCATCTGGCCCATGCCCATTGCCCCCTTTCAGGTTATCGTTGTCCCGGTAAACAGCAAAATTCGAGCCCTCATGGAGGCGGCGGAGGGAATATATTATCCTTTCCTGGGCAATGGGGTGGAGGTACTGTTGGACGACCGGGATTCCACCCCCGGGGTAAAATTCAAGGACGCCGATCTTATCGGTATCCCCTTGAGGCTGACCATCGGCGAGAAGAACCTGAAAAAAGGACTCGTTGAACTCAGGCGCCGAAAAAACGGGGAAACGACCCTCATAGAGAAGGATAAGGTCGTGGAGACCGTTTCGGCCTTGATCCGGGAGGAGATCGAGGGCTCATTGCAGGCTTGAGCCGCCGTACTTCTCCGCAAGTATCCTCCTAAACCGGGGGCGATAGATCAGTTCAAAGGTTTCCTCCTTGCCCGGGAAAAGGCGACATGCGTGAGCTTTCACCCCTTCAACTACTTTGCGGGCCTCTTCAAGGGAGAGGTTCCCCTGGAGGATGAGCTGCATGGAGAAATCCACCAATATCCTTAGGAACCTGATCTTCCTATTCTCCTCGGATATCTCCTCTAAAGTCGCCATGGGGGGCATTGCCTCCAGGATCTCGGTATGAATTGGTTGACATGAGGGGTCTTTTCGCACAAAACCGTAAAAAAGATACCAGGATAAGAGGGACTTGTCAAAACAGGATCCCATCGGGGTACAACACGACGGGGAAGAGACCTCCCCCGAAAGTCTTCACTGAAGGGGGAAAGGAAAAGGGAACCCTCGAACTGGGTTGACTCCCAATTCAATTTCTACTATAAAAACCTCGGTACAAATAGAGCCCCCGAGGGATAGTTTTCAACATCTTCTCCTTCCAACGGAAGGAATGGGTTGATGATGAAACCGCGCGAACGGCTCATATTTGCCCTCGATGTCGAACATTTCGCCGAGGCCCAAAAGCTCGTCGGCCTCTTGAAGGGACACGTTGGCCTTTTTAAGGTGGGCAAGCAACTGTTCACCCACTCAGGGCCAAAAGTAATCGACATGATCCGAAATAAGGGGGAGAAAGTCTTCCTGGACCTTAAGTTCCACGACATCCCAAATACCGTGGCAAAAGCGGGCGAGGAGGCGACCAAGCTCGGCTCAACGATGTTCACCGTCCACTCCATGGGTGGATACGAGATGATGAAGGGGGCGGTGGAATCGTCCAGGAACACTGCCAAACAGCTCAATACGCCGAAGCCCTTCATTTTGGCAGTGACCATCCTTACCAGCATGGACGAGGCGATCCTCGAAGAAGTGGGTATCAAAACCCCTCTAGAAGAACAGGTCGTGCGCCTCGCACGATTGGCAAAAAGGGCAGGGGTCAGTGGGGTCGTCGCTTCTCCACGAGAAATTAGCCTTATACGCGACTATTGCGGATTGGATTTCCTCATCGTAACCCCAGGAGTGAGGCCTGCCTCTACGGCCAAGGACGACCAGAAAAGGACCTTAACTCCTGGGGAAGCCATAAGGGCGGGGGCAAATTACATCGTCGTTGGCCGCCCCATTAAAGAGGCCGACAACCCCGTAAGGGCAGCAGACGAAATCGTTGAGGAAATATCGTGACCTGTATCATCCACGGACTCCACCCAGTGCACGAAGCCCTAAAGATCCACCCAAGCCCGGTCAAGGGAATCATCGTCTCGCGGGGGAGAAATCACAGATCTCTGGAGGAAATCCTCCGCCTTGCCGAGGAAAGGAGGATCCCCATCCGGTGGGCCGACAGGAATGACCTAACCCGTATGGCTAAAACGGCATCCCATCAAGGTATCGTGGCCCAAATGTATGAATTCGAATACGCCGAGCCCGCTGACATCGTCCAGAGGTGGAAGGAAACGGGCGAGAAGGCCTTTCTCCTCATCGTCGATGGTGTGGAGGATCCACAAAATCTCGGGGGGTTAATTCGAACGGCAAATGCCTTTGGCGTACATGGGGTCTTTATCCCCAAGGATAGGGCAACCGCCATAACCCCAGTCGTCATCAAGGCATCTGTCGGGGCGGCCTTCTATACCCCCATCGCCCGGGTTACCAACATCGTTTCCTGCCTCGAATTTCTAAAGGAAAGCGGAGTTTGGATCTTGGGCGCTGAGGCCGAGGCGGAGCGTCCCATCTACGATTGTGATTTGGACTTGGATTTGGGCATCGTCATCGGCAGTGAGGGAAGGGGGATTCGGGCTCTGGTCAGGAAGAAATGTGATTTCCTCGCCTCCATTCCCCTCTGTGGTGAAATCACCTCCCTCAATGCCTCCGTGGCTGGAGGGCTCGTGATGTACGAAGTCTCAAGACGGCGATTGCCGGGGAAGGGATCCCATGATCAGGTTGGACATACCGGGAAGAGGAATTCTTGAATTCGACAACATCGTCCTCGATCTCAACGGTACTCTTTCCGTCGACGGGAAAATCCACGCCAAAGCCAGGGACAAGGTCAACCTGCTGGCCAAGAGGGCGAAAATCTACGTGCTCACCGCGGACACCCGGGGCCGGGCAGGCCAGATTTTGGGCAAGCTCAAGGCGGAGATAGTGCTCCTTGCGGGTGAAGATACGTCCCGGGAGAAGGCGGAATTTATCCAGGCGATAGGGCCGGGACGAACCGTTGGCATTGGCAACGGATATAACGATCATCTCATGGTGAGGGATTCCGGCTTGGGCCTCTGCATTATCGGCAGGGAGGGGGCCTCCGCCGAAACGGCCAAGAATTCCGACGTCCTCCTCCCAGATATTGTGGATGCATTGGATTTTCTGCTGAAGCCCCTGATAAACAGGGCGACCTTGAGGTGGTAAGCAACTTACCAGGGGCTCCCTTTATGGTCGATTCAGGTGCGGTAGTGGGCGTTAATCTTGACGTAATCAATGGAAAGGTCGCAGGTATAGATAGAGGTATGGACGCTTCCCTGATGGAGGCGGATGGTCACCGTAACCGTATTCAACGTGAGCACCTGATCGGCCTCCTCCTGCAGCCCCTCATCCGTGCCGACTCCGCCTAAGACAACGGGAACGTGGTTCAGGAGGATATCGAAGGCCTTGGGATTAATGGGAACCCCCGAGCGCCCAATGGCGGCGGCGATCCTCCCCCAATTGGCATCCCCGCCGAAGAACGCCGTCTTTACGAGATTCGAGTTGGCAACGCTCAATGCCACCTTCTTGGCGTCGCCCTCGCTCCGGGCGCCTTCCACCCTAACCTCGATGAGTTTCGTGGCGCCCTCTCCATCTTTGACGATCATCTTGGCCAATTCAAGCATAACCCCGGTAAGGAGGTCCCTAAAACGGGAGTAACCGGCTGATTTGCGCGAAATTGGACGATTTTTTGCGATCCCGTTGGCCAAAGCCAAGACGGTGTCATTGGTGCTCGTATCCCCATCGACCGTGATCCGATTGAAGCTGAGCTCCGTAGCATCGGATAGCGCCTTCTGGAGGGATGCCCTCTCAATGGCCGCATCGGTCATCACGAAGCAGAGCATTGTCGCCATACGGGGCATTATCATTCCGGCTCCCTTCGCAACCCCGCATATTCGAATCTCCCTCCCGCCGATGGAGCACCTCTCCATCTTCACCTTGGGGAATCTATCGGTGGTCATGATGGCCTTCACCGCATCCAAAAGGGCATGGGAAGAGAGGTTATCGATGAGGACGGGAACCCGAGAGAGGATCTTATCGATCGGCAGGGGTTTACCAATCACGCCTGTGGACGAAACCAACACCAGCCCCCTGGGTATCCGAAGCGCCTCTGCCACCGCATCCGCCATTACCCGCGCGTCCCGCATCCCCCTCTCCCCCGTGCAGGCGTTGGCGTTCCCGCTGTTGGCAATTATCGCTTGGCAGAGACCCCTCCTCATCCTGGCCCGGTCAATGAGGACCGGCGCGGCTTTCACCCTATTGGTGGTGAATACCGCCGCCGCCGTAGCCGGCCTTACGGAATAAAAGAGGGCGAGATCCCTTTCCTCGCCCTCCTTAATGCCCGCGGATATTCCCGAAAACATGAACCCGGGGATGAAGAGATCTCCGTTCTGCTTCCCTTCCATACCGCCGCTCACCATTCCCTCCCTATCGCCCTCCTTGCACGACTCATCTTCCGCAACACTTCTTATATTTCTTTCCGCTGCCACAGGGACACGGCTCATTACGGCCGATCTTCCTTCCCTCCCTTCTGAACGTTACCACCGTTCCCCCCTCAGCCTCAGGCAGTGCCATAGGCGTCTCCATCGGCATCGCCATCTCCCCCTCAACGGGAGGCGCCAGCATCTCCCCTCGACTGAGGGTAAGCCTTTGAGGCCTCTCCCTCCTCCGACCTCTCGCCTCCCTTTCTGCCGCCAGTCTTATCGCAAAAAGCTGACGAATCGTATCATCCGTGATCTCGGCCAACATATCCAAGAACATCTCGGATCCCTCTCTCCTGAACTCCGTCAAGGGATCCTTCTGGCCATATCCGCGGAGTCCAATTCCCTCTTTCAGATAATCTATGTTAAGGAGGTGCTCCCTCCAATGGGTATCAATGGATTGCAACGAGATGAGCTTCTCCAGATGGCGCAGGATCTCTTGGCCGAGTTCCTCTTCCTTCTTCGCATAGGCCTTCCGCACCTCATCGAGGATCTGCTCCCTCAACTCATCCTGATCCAACCCGTCGGACTTTCCCGTTGCGATGTCGAAATGGATCGAAAAACTCCTGAATACTTCATCCTGGAGCCCCTTCAGGTCCCACTCCTCGGAATAGGTCTTTCTATCGGTGTGGACATCCACGATCTCCTCCACCAGCTCTTCCGCCATCTCCATGACTCGATCGCTCACCGAGTCATTGCCCAAGACCTCCCTCCTCCGCCGGTAGATTTCCTCCCTCTGTCTATTCATCACGTCATCGTACTCCAACAGGTGCTTCCTGATATCGAAATTATGCCCCTCCACCCTCCGTTGAGCGTTCTCTATTGCCCTCGTGATCAGGCTATGCTCGATGGGCTGATCCTCCTCAATCCCCAATTTCGTCATCACACTGGATATCCGCTCGGACCCGAACAACCGCATCAAATCATCCTCCAGGGAGAGGTAAAACCTGGATGACCCGGGATCTCCCTGCCTGCCCGCCCTACCCCTCAATTGATTATCAATTCGTCTCGCTTCATGCCGTTCCGTAGCAATGACGTGTAATCCTCCAAGGGCCAAGACCCCTTGCTTTTCCGTGGCCGCAGTAGAAGCCATCTTCTCGTAGACCTTGCGCGCCTCTTCCTCCGGCGCCCCGTCGTCAACCATGCCCTTTGCCACGAACTTGGGATTCCCCCCAAGGAGGATATCCGTGCCCCTTCCGGCCATATTGGTGGATATCGTAACGGCCCCCTTACGTCCCGCCTGGGCAATGATCTCGGCCTCCCTCTCATGATTCTTAGCATTGAGGACGTGATGTTTAATCCCGGTCCGCTTCAGCAGTCGACTTAACCTCTCCGATTTCTCAACGGATACGGTTCCAACCAGAACCGGGTGCCCTTCCCCGTGTAATTGGGAGATCTCCCTGACTACGGCGTTGAACTTCTCCCTCTCGGATTTATAGATTACATCGGGATATTCCGTTCTGATCAATGGCATGTTGGTGGGAATGACCACAACCTCTAAACCGTAAATCTTATGGAATTCCATCTCCTCCGTATAAGCAGTACCCGTCATCCCAGCAAGCTTCTCGTACATCCGAAAATAGTTCTGGAATGTGATGGTGGCGAGGGTTTGATTCTCCCTCTCAATGGTTACCCCCTCCTTCGCCTCCAAGGCTTGGTGCAGTCCATCGCTGTACCGCCTTCCGGGCATGAGCCTCCCCGTGAATTCATCGACGATGATGACCTGTCCGTTGCTGACCACATATTCCACATCCTTTTCGAAGAGGGAGTATGCCTTCAGTAATTGGGACACATTGTGGATTTTCTCGGTCTTCTCGGCGTATTCCACCTCCAATTTCGTCCTCAGCTCTGCTCTCTCTTGGTGGCCGAGATCGGGGTCGCTATCGATCAAGCTCAAGTCCGGGAGCACGAAGAAATTGGGATCTTGAGGCGACAGAGCCTTTCTCCCCTTTTCGGTCAAATCCACCACGTTGGATTTCTCATCGATGATGAAATAGAGATCCTGATCGATGAGATCCCAATTCTTCTCCCTGAAGAAATCCAGCTCAACCCTTTCCTGGAGCTTCCTGTGCTTTCCCTCCTCGAGAAGCCTCAAAAGCCTCTTATTCTTGGGGGCCCCCCTTTTAGCCTGAAACAACTTGATTCCCGCCTCGTACTCCTCTCCCTCGCGGAGCAAATTCTCGGCCTCGCCCAGAACCCGGTTAATCACCCTCGTCTGGCCTTGAAAAAGCCTCTCAACGGGACTCCTGAATTCGTGGAATTTATGCGTTGAATGTTCCACCGGTCCCGATATGATCAGGGGGGTTCTGGCCTCATCGATGAGGATGCTATCGACCTCATCCACGATGCCGTAGTGAAGCTCCCGCTGTACACATTCTTCCAGGCTGAATTTCATGTTATCCCTGAGATAGTCGAACCCGAATTCGTTGTTCGTCCCGTAGGTGATATCGCACCTATACGCCTTCTGCCGCTCAAGATCATCCATCTCGTGAGCGATGACGCCCACCGATAAGCCGAGGAGCTGATAAATCGCGCCCATCCAATCCCGGTCCCGTTTTGCCAAATAGTCGTTCACCGTGATAATATGCACGCCCTTGCCGCTCAGGGCGTTGAGATAGGTGGGCAGGGTTGCCACAAGGGTCTTCCCCTCCCCGGTCGCCATCTCGGCGATCTTTCCCTCGTGAAGGACGACCCCGCCCATCAGCTGAACGTCAAAGTGACGCTCTCCCAACGTCCTCTTGGAAGCCTCCCTGACGACGGCAAAAGCCTCTGGAAGGATGCTATCCAGGTCCTCACCCCGATCAATCCTTTCCTTGAAATGGGTCGTCTTGGATCTCAATTCGGCGTTGCTTAGCTTCTGAAACTCCGGTTCCAAACTATTGATTCGCTCCACGACGGGTTGGAGGCGGTTCAGCTCCCTTTCGTTTTTCGTCCCCAGTATTTTGATGGCGGTTTTTTTGACGATAGACCCGATCATTGAAGCCCCCACGAAAATCCGTCCCCTCTTTTCCAGGCTATTTTACCGCTCCGAGGTGAAGAATGCAAGGTGTTGTCCGTCCCGTGATCCACCATCAAGGCATCATCTGCGGCGTTGCCTTCGATCGCTCCTCCTTGCGGCGTATTGCTCCATACGCCTCAGTCGTCGCTCTTCGGCGCCTTGCATCTAATACCGTGCTGGTAATCAGGAATATTCCATAACCTGCTGATTTCAGTTTCGAAATCTAAGTTAGACGGTGGTATTTTGGCGTCATACCCGATCTCGACCCTGGGGGAACACAAAAAAACCCGATAGATTTCTCTATCGGGACAATCGGGCAAAAAGACGAATCCTCTTAGTTCAAAATATACTTCATGGGGTTTGCGGAAACCCCGTTCAGCCTTACCTCATAGTGAAGATGGGGGCCCGTGGACCTCCCCGTATTCCCCATCTCCGCGATCTTCTCCCCCCTCTTCACCTTTTGGCCAATTTTGACGTTTATCTTATCGAGATGTCCATACCGCGTAGAGAACCCGAATCCATGGCTGATGACCAAAATCTTGCCAAAACCCCACTCCCTGCCGATGTTGGTGACCAACCCGTCCGCAGGAGCGATAATAGGCGTGCCGACTCGGTTTGATATATCAATCCCCTCGTGCATTTGCCGGAGCCCCGTAAAGGGGGAAATCCGATATCCAAAACCGGAGGTGAACCATCCCCTTGTCGGCCAAATGGATGGGGTATGGGCCAGCTGAACCTGTTTGTTTTGCAACAGGTTTTCCAACTGCCTGAGGCTTTCAGCTTCCACGGTGGCACCCTCATCCAACCGTTCCAGGTCCACCCTCATCTGCTTCATTAACTCCTCCTCATTCCTCTGGAGGAGCATGGTTTCTCGGATATCCTCAGGGGAAGGTCCGCCAACTCCAAACAATCTTCTCGTCTGTTCCTCCGAACCCTCGAGGTTGGCCAGTATCCTCAACCTCCTATCGAATTCACTCATCCCCGCGATCTTCTTCTCCAAATCGCCTATCTTCTCGGAAAAAAAGTGAATCTTGGATCGCTGAAGCTGAGTCTCCTCGCGCAACCGGTCGAACTCGCCGACCTGCTGCCTCATGATGATATAGTCAAAGGCAAAATATCCGAGGGAGATAAAGAAGATCGGAATGAGGAAAAGGATTAGTTTAGCCAGGAAGCGCGGTAAGCGATATCTCCTGATTGCCGAGGCCTGCTTGTGGAAAATGAGGATATTGTAAAAGTCCCCTCCCAAGAATTACCCCCTTTCACCTACCAAACCAACCCCTAACGCCCTCAAATACCAAAAAGAAATGTAAATGTCAAGAACTATTTTCTTCAAATGTCGCTCAAGAAGCCCATTGGCCATGGTCCGTATGAGGTTTCGGCTGAAGTTTATGCGTACCAATCCCTTTTTCTCGACCGCAAAAAATATTAGCAAAACCCATACCAAAGGGGGTGATTCCCGGAAGTTAAAGCCCTCATATTTAATGGAGATTACATCACATATTCTCTTGAAAAATAAGGGAAAAATGAATGTGAAAAAAAATAATTGCCTGAACAATTCGTAAGCTCTATCTCTGCTCAAATATCATGATATCGTGATGCGTCACCTAACTTTTTTTCATAGATAAGACATTTTTTGCATGGCCTTCTCCTTAACCGCATGACTGCAGCACCGTAGCAACTGCAATACCGCAATTTCGTCGTTGGATGCAAAACTAATGTCCACTTATGGCGAGCTTGCTGACTTTGAGGCTTGGAGACCCGAGCTTCCCCGTGAAACGAAAATCGGCACCCACTTCCTCGATATTCTTGAAGAGGTCAAGGACATTGCCCGAAATGGCAATCCCCTTCACCGCATGAACGGGCCTGCCCTTCTCGATCCAGCAACCCGCCGCCCCGAGAGAAAAATGGCCGGAAATGGGATTGGCGGTATGAACCCCCATCACCTCCTCGATCACGATGCCCTTACGGATGCCCCCAAGAAGATCGCTAAAATCCGCAGCCCCCCTCTCGATATAGAGATTGGAAATGCCCAGCGACGGAGGGGCCTTTACCCCTTCCCGCACACAGTTGCCCGTTGATCGCCTCCCCTCCTTGTTGCCCCAATAGAAATCGTAGAGGAAGCCCGCGATCCTTCCGGAGATGACCAGCGGCGTCTTTTGGCTCTCGATCCCTTCTCCATCGAAGGGGGAGGCCCCCATTCCTTGCGGATGTAAACCATTATCGTAAACGGTAACCCGTGGAGAAAAGGCCCGAGCACCTTCCCCGCCGGAAAACAGAGACTTTCCCTTTCGAACGTTTTCCACCGTAAAGGACGGAGCCAAGATCGACAGGAATTCACAGGCCACCTGATTTTTGATCAATACGGGATAGAAGGCGGATTTAAGGGGGCGCCCTCCCAATTTCTCCCCGGCTTTTCGAGCCGCTTCTCTACCGATTTGGGCCACATCGAGGCCTTCGAAGCAATGGTGAAAATCGAACTCCCACCCCATCTCTGATTCCGAGCCCTTCTCCGCAATTGCCATCACGCTTCCCATAAAAATAGACGAGGTAAAGCCTGCCTCAAGCCCCTCCGAGTTCACGATAAAGACCAACCTCTCGGCATCCTCATACATCGCCTTCCCCACCCTCTTTACCCGTTTTGGATCGAAGGTCAAGGCCATGGACTCCAGGGCTTTCGCCCTCTCTATCTTCTCCTGGGCGGAAATGCGTCTTATTTGCTCATCATAGATACCGGGGATGGAGCTCAGATCCCCCGGGTGGGTGGAGAACCCGCACAAGGGATCCGACGAGAGGTTTGCTGCTCCATCTAGAGCATGTTCGACCATCCTCTCAACGGTGGACGCATCGAGGCTGCTGCAGTAGGAGAAGCCGAGTTTATGGTCCCTAATAATCCTGAGTGCGAGCCCCATGGACTGTGCTCTCTTAAAGGATTCCAGCTCCCCATCCCGCACTTCGACGTTGGTCGAGATGGATTGAGAGAAATAGATCTCATATCCATCGACCCGGCGTTTCTTGATCCGCCGGACGCACTGGTCGGCAATTTCCCGGGGTTTTAAACGGCCAGTGAGCATTTCTCGCACTATCCTTGAGGGGTTGTTACCCGGGTTCCCCCTTGCTCAGAGCTCGTTTTTCCGGTTTCCCAGGCAGTTCCAACTTTGAAATTTGACATTTGGCATTGATTCTCGTGTTCGTGTCCGTGATTCGTGCTCGTGAAACGTTGGCGTGTTCGGGGTTCGGACCTCGTCATTTGCCCTTTGAACTTTCCATTCTTAACCAATTTAACAAATCAAACCAATACAACTAACCAACTCATTGCCATTTGGCATTTGAGCTTTACCATTTGACATTTCTCCTTGTGCCTCCAGCCTCCGACTGTCTTTCCCTTTTCCGACCGCAGCACTGAAACACTGAATGATTTCACGCTGGATAGGAACCAACAGGGTAACCGCCTCATTTACCACCTGATCAATGAACTCGCCCAGGTGAGCCCCCCTCCAAAGGCCGTAAGGCAAACCAGGTCTCCGGGCTGTATACTTCCATCGCACACAGCCGAATCGAGGGTAATGGGAACGGTGGCCGAGGAGATATTGGCGAATTTCTCGATAGTCAAATAAACCCTCTCCATGGGGACATTCAATCGTTTCGCCATAGCCTGGAGGATTCTAAGGTTGGCTTGATGGGGGATGATCCATTTGACATCGGACATGCCGTAGCCATTGTATGACACGGCTTCCTCACACGCCTCTGCGAAATACTTCACCGCAACTCGAACGGACTCGTTGGCCTTGATCATCCTCAAGTAGTGGAGTTTGTTGTCCACGCTTTCGTACGAGATAGGGGTTGTCTTCGAACCTCCCCCTGGCAAGAGGAGATTCTCCCCCCCTGCCCCATCGGTATGGATGTGAGTGGATAAGATCTCGTGGAGGTTTTCACGGGAATCAGTTGCCTCCAGTACTGCGGCTCCTGCCCCGTCACCCCAGAGTATGCAGCTCTCCCTATCCGTCCAATCGAGGGTTCGGCTCATGATCTCGGAGGCAACCACGAGGGCGTTTCCGTATGTTCCCGTTCGCAAATACTGCTCGGCCACCGATAGGGCAAAGATGAACCCGGAACAGGCCGCCAAGACATCGAATGAAACGGCCCGATGTGCTTCCAGTTTTGCCTCCAGCCAGTTGGATCCCGCCGGACATGCCGTATCCGGCGTCATGGTGGCCATAACAATGAGATCCAGGTCTTCACCGGAAATTCCGGCCGTCTCCATTGCCTTGAGGGATGCCTCCTTGGCTAAATCCGAGGCATCCTCATCCCGGGCGGCGATCCGCCTTTCCTTGATTCCCGTCCTTTTGTAAATCCATTCATCATTGGTATCCAGGATCTTCTCAAGGTCGAAATTTGTCATCACCTTGGGGGGGAGATACGAACCCGTCCCTCGTATGGCTATCCTCTTCATTGCCGACCCAGCCCTCCAGTACTATTCGAGGATTTTATCCTTGTATCGTTCCGTTGTCCCACAATTCCCAAGAATTCTCCTCCCCTCCATCAATCCCATGGATCTCCCCTCTCATACAATCCCCACAGGATATCCCATTTCTTCCGCGAAGCGCTCCGCTCGTACCGGAATACCGTATAGAGCGGAGCCCAATTTCTCTCAAACCCCTCATACCTCAGGGGAATGAGGTTGAAAAGATATAACCTCACCTGATCTCCGTCCCGAGAGTACCTGAAGAAAGGCCAAATCGATACCTGTTTCGATGTCACCTCTCCTTTATCGTTGAATACGGTCTTGATTCGATTGACGAGGAGATACCGCTGAAGCACCTCCCGCTGATTCCCGATTTGGTCTTCCCAACATTGGTACAGGGGCCACAAGACCCAGCGGGTCCGATCGCCGGGCGTCTCTTTGATATGGTAGAGGGGGAAGAGCATCACCCGTCTCATCTTCTCCCCCCGGCTAAATGAAATGAACGGCCACGGCGCGTCCCACCGCTTATATCGATATCGTTCATCAGCGACGTGGGTGAAGAACGGCCACAATAGCGATACCTGCCTCGCCCTTTTGGACCGAACACCCCGATAGAGAGGGAACAGAAAGTACTCCCTTTCGGGATCGTCTGTATCCAAGTCCCCTACCCTTTTGGTGAAAAACGGCCAGAGGACGAAATCAGATCTGGAGATACCCTCCTCTTTCCTATACCCCCACAGGGGCCAGACGCGAAATGCCTTCTTCCCCCCACCCCTCGTTCTCGAGAGAATAGGCCACAGGAAAGTCCAGGTATAGGCCCCTTCATCGCTCACATCCGAATAGATAGGCCAGAGGTAGAAGCGGATCCGATCCCGGCCAAATCGATCCACCAGATGCCCATAGAGGGGAAATATCCCCCAGTATCGCTCGCCTCCCTCCGCTTGCCCTCGAAAGAAGATAAAGAGGGAAAAATGATTCTCCCTCCCCTCTTCCGTCTGCTCGTCCCTCAACATGGTAAAGGGTACGATGTAGTTCTTGGTATACCCCCCCTTCCTCCTGTACTTACCGAGGGGATAGAGATATTCAACTATAAGGGAATTCTCTTTACCATCTTTTATCCCATAAAACAAGGGACGAAGGGCAGATTCCCTTTCCTCGGCCCCTTTCCTCCGATAAATCAACGGGCCCAATATTCTCAGCTTACTCCTGACACCTTCCGAGTCACTCCGATACTTAAACAACGGCCACAGGTTAAGGGCAAAATCCTTATTTTCGGTGCAGAGGCCCACGCCGGGGGCTGAAAGGACGAAAAAGAGGACGATCCCCGCGAGAATACAAGTCCTCCACTCCACTCCTGCTGCACAATGCTTCACCTGTTCCCGGCCTCTCCTTCCATCCTTATCCAGGGCCACTGTTAAAAAATCAAGCCCAGAAGGATTCCCAATGCCGTGACTGGGTTCTGCTCCCGCACCCCCTCCGCGGCCTCTTGGACCCTCTTCATGGTCTTCTCGATCTCCCGACCCATTTCTTCGTCCGTTATCAGCTTCCCCAAAACCCCCTCTCCTCGTTCCAGTTTCTCCGAGAGGTTCCGAAGGTTGGCCAGGGTGACCCTGGCATCCTGGTATGCCCCGTCATCGTTAATGAGCTTGCCCAGAGTGCCCTCTCCCCGCTGAACCTTCTCGGCCACCTCCCTCACCGCAACGAGGGTCTTCCTGACGTCCTGATACGCCTCCTCGTCATTGATGAGCTTGCCCAGGGTACCCTCTCCCCGCTGGAGCTTCTCGGCCACATCCCTCACGGCCACGAGCGTCTTCTTGATGTCTTGGTAAGCCTCCTCATCGCTGATGAGCTTGCCGAGTACCCCTTCCCCCCGCTGAACCTTCTCGGCCACATCCCTCACGGCTACCAGCGTCTTCTTGATGTCCCGGTAAGCCTCCTCGTCATTGATGAGCTTGCCCAAGGTACCCTCTCCCCGCTCCAACTTTGCGCTGATGCCTTTGAAATTGTTGAGCGTGTCCCTTGCATCGGCGACCAGCGGCGGCAAATCCCGGGAAAAGGCCTCGAGGTTCGATACCACCTGCCCCACCTTTTCGGGCTCAATCCCTTCCAGGATTTGACCAAGGGGTTTTAAGACACCCTTAAAATCCTCCCCGATACCGCCGAGACGGGCGAGGACCTGATCGAGGGTCACGATAGCAGCCCCCTGGGATATAACCTCCTCCTCTTTTAGTCTCCGTTTGTCCTCGGATCCCGGGGAGATCTCGATGTATCTCTCCCCCAGTAACCCCTCCGACCTCAAATAGGCCTTCGCATCCTCATAAACGTGGAGATCGGGGGGGATACGAAGAGCAACCTTGGCCTTCCCACCTTCCAGAGAGATCCTCTCCACCGTACCGACATGGACGCCGGCTATCCGGACAGGAGAGTTCCGGTCCACCCCCGCGGCGGAATCGAAAAGAGCATAAACCCTGTAGCCCGCCTCCTTACCAAAATGAAATTTTCTCACCTTTACCGTCATAACGGCCAAGGCGATGATGCCCAATAACACGAAGATACCGACCTTAGTCTCCGTCCCCATTTTTTTCATTCCCAACCTCCTTACAAGGTCATCACCTTACCCTGATCGGCCCTTCGGCCTTTCCCTGAGTGAATTGCTGGACTACTGCGTTACTCGATTCCCTGATCTGTTCCGGGGTCCCGACTTCAACAATCCTTCCCTCATAGAGCATGGCGATTCGATCAGCGATCTTATAAGCGCTGACCATATCATGGGTTATGGCGATGGAGGTAACGCGTAACTTCTTCCGCATCTGGACGATCAAGTCGTTAATTGCATCGGCCATGATGGGATCGAGGCCTGTCGTCGGCTCATCGTAAAGCAGTATCTCGGGTTCCATGGCAATGGCCCTCGCCAGGCTCACCCTCTTTCTCATCCCCCCGCTCAACTCCGAGGGCATGAGGTCTTCAACATCCCTCAAACCCAGGGTCCTTAATTTCTCAACGGCTATCGACTTTATTTCATCGTCACTGAGGCTCGTGTGTTGTTTCAAGCCAAAACCAACATTTTCCCAAACCGGCAGCGAATCAAACAAAGCGCCGGCCTGAAAGAGCATGCCGAACTTCTTTCTCATCTCATTGAGGGACTTCTCATTCAGGGATGCGATTTCTTCCCCATCGACGCATATGCTCCCGCTATCAGGCCTCATCAGCCCGATAATGCACTTAATCAGGACGCTCTTCCCCACTCCGCTTCCCCCGATCACCACCATGCTCTCACCCTTTCTAACTTCCAAATTCACCCCCCTGAGGACGTGGTTGGTGTCAAAAGACTTGTGGAGATCAGCTACTTCGATTTTAACCGATAAATCCTCGATCATAAACCCCCTAACAGGAAGAGCCCAAGCACTCAGAAAAGAAGCGCCGTTATGAAGTAGTTGGAGATGAGGATGAGCAAACAGGAGAGGACAACGGCTTTTGTGGTGGCCTTTCCCACCCCCTCAGCGCCCCCTTCCGTATAAAAGCCCTGGTAACAACTAATTGTGGCAATGATCATCCCGAAAACGCAGGCCTTCAAGAGGCCACTGTAGATGTCGTTCAGCTCCAGATAATCCCACGTTCTCCTGATATATATGGTGGGATTGGTGCCCAGAACCTCTACGCTCACAAAGTACCCACCCATGATACCGATGACATCTGCAAATATAACCAAAATGGGAACCATGATTAGTGAGGCGAGGAATCGGGGTACGATCAGATATTTGATGGGATTCGTGGCCAAGGTATAGAGGGCATCTATCTGTTCCGTTACTCGCATCGTCCCCAATTCCGCGGCCATTGCCGATCCGACCCGTCCCGAGACCATCAACCCCGTCAGAACCGGCCCCAGTTCCCTGGTCACCGATAGGGCAACCACCGTGCCGACGAGCGTCTCCGCATTGAACCGTTTGAATCCCGTGAAACTCTGCAAGGCCAATACCATTCCCGTAAAGGCGGCAGTAATAGCCACCACGGGAATGGAGCGCACGCCGATCTCCTCCATCTGACTCAATGCCTGCCGCATACCAAGGGGAGGACGGAACATCAGGATAAGGGTCTCCACAAAGAGGATGGCAATTCTCCCCGATTCTTGTAAGAAGCGGATGAAATGAGCTCCTAAATAGTCGAAGACCGACATTATCGGCGACTCCGTTACACCATCTCCCTTCTCACATACACTTCTCCCGCTACGGGCTTTCCGGATCGGATATATACGCGCGGGACCCTTTTCCCAACCATGCAAAGGACTTCATAGGAGACGGTCCCTATTTTTTCCGCTATCTCATCAGCCGTTATTTCATCCTCTCCCTGGCCCCCCATCAAGACCACCTCGTCCCCCACGGAGACACCCTCCACGTCCGTTGCATCAACCATTGTCAGGTCCATGCAGATTCTTCCAATTACGGGAACCCGCTTACCCCTCAGGAGGACCTCCCCCCTGTTGGAAAGGAGTCGGTTGTAACCATCCCCATATCCTACAGGCAGGGTGGCAACGAGGCTTTCCCTTTGGGTAGTATACGTTCCCCCGTAGCTAATTCTCTTTCCCGCAGGAACCCTCTTCAAGAATTCGATTGCCGTGTGAAGCCGCATAACCGGTTTCAACGCGATGCGATCAGCATACTCCATGTTGGGGTATGAGCCGTAGAGCAAGATTCCCGGCCGGACGAGATTGAACCAAGAATCGGGGAAATCGATCGTGGCAGCGCTGCTACTGATGTGCCAGTAGGTCGGCTTGAGTCCCAGCCCACGGCAGAGCCCCACAACCTCCCTGAATGCGTCCAGTTGAGCACGAGTATATTCCTCGTCGGCCAGGGAGAAATGGGATGCAACCCCGTCAACGACGAGGTTGGAAAGACCCTTTATTTCTTCAATAAACTTCAGGGCCCCTTCAACGGGAACTCCCAATCGACCCATCCCCGTATCGAACTTAAGGTGTACCGCTACTCGCCTCTTTCGCCTCTTTGCCTCATCGGAAAGGGACCTTCCAATTTCCCCGTCGAACACCATGGGAATGAGGTTGTATTCGAGGACTTTGTCGATTTCCTGCTCGTATATTCCGGACAAAATCAGGATGGGCTTCTCTATGCCCCCATCCCTCAGTTCGATGCCTTCATCGGCAATAGCAATCCCGAGCAGATCGACCCCCAATCGCTCCAGTTCCCTGGCTATAAAGACCGCTCCATGGCCATAACCGTTATCCTTAACAACGCCAAGGATCTTAGCCCGAGGATGAACGTGGCTCCGAATTTGCTGATAATTGTGGCCTAGGGAATCCAGATCGATCTCGGCAACGGTGGGACGTGAAAAGGGAACCATTATTTTTCACATTATTAGGACCATTTCGGTCAAAAGTCAATAGGAACCTGTTTTCAGCGGCTAAATCATTCGCGGAGTTTCCGGAGTCTAAGGAGAACACCAGCGTTCACGAGCGACTCGCGGGAGCAGTGGGGGCACCCTTCGAGGGTGAGCAGGAAGGGGAAAGCCGGCCCTTCAGAGGCCGGAAGGGGTAAGTATTCCCCGCCTGCGAACCCTGAAATGGTCACTGCGGGAGCGTCGGAGCGAAGGGACGGTGGTGTTCTCCTGTAAGGGTGTAAAAGGAAAGATTATCAGGGGATTACCAAAAACATTGTCTGAAAGTCCAGAAACTCCGGTAAATCATTCGAGTTGACAGAACCTATATGATCCTATTATTTTTATGAGGAGGAGGGTATTCGAGATGTGTCAATCCAACGCCTATATTATAAAGGACGGCAAGGAGGAAATGATCTTGTCCGACATTATCTCCATAAAACCCACGGGAAACCGTCTTCTTCTCACCAATCTCTTTGGCGAGGAGGAGGTCATCGAGGCCTCCATAGAGGAGGTGGACCTCCTTCACCATAAGATCAAGCTCACGCCCCGTTGACCATCCGAGACTCCATGCGGAAGAAAAGCGACTCCATTACCATTAAGGTCAACGAAAGGGATCGTCAAGTCCCCCCTGACACGAGGATTTTGGATCTCAAGGGGGAGCTCTATCCCGCTGCAGACTTGATCATTTTTAACGGCTTCCCCATTTCCGAAAACAGTTCCCTCAATGATGGCGATGAGGTGGTCTTCATAGCAAAGGGGATGATACCCGATGAGAGGGAGTTGGAATGCCTGATGGTTGCCAGGCACAGTCCGGGAGTCCACAGAAGGGTGAAAAGGAGCACGGTGGGGATAGCTGGCCTCGGGGGGTTGGGATCCCAGGTGGCCATCGCCTTAGCCAGAATCGGGCTTGGTACCCTTATCCTGGCCGATTACGACGTCGTGGAACCAAGTAACCTCAACCGCCAACAGTATTTCATCCAACAGATTGGAATGCCAAAGGTCGATGCCATGAGGGAAAATCTCCAAAGGGTTAACCCATACGTCCGGGTCATTACCCACCGTACGGTCATCACCCCCCGAAACGTGCAGGACGTATTCGGTAAAGCTGATATTATCGTTGAGGCGTTTGACAAGGCCGAGGAAAAAGCCATGCTCATCAATGCGGTATCGGAGTCCATGCCGGATGCGTACATCGTTGCTGCTTCCGGAGTAGCTGGCTACGGGGATAGCAACGCAATTCGAACGACGAAATTCTCATCCAGGATTTTCATCGTAGGCGATCAAAGGAGTGCGGCGGGCCCAGGGGTTGGCCTCATGGCTCCAAGGGTCGGCATCGCCGCGCATCACCAGGCAAACATAGTCCTCAGGCTCATATTGGGAGAAGAAGGGGATGGATCGTGTTCGTGATCCGTGACCAGGGATAAATCCAAAAGCTCAAATCCTAAACGTTTTGGTCATTTGATCATTGGTGCTTCGTATTTGTTTAGGGTTTGGAAATGAGGATTTGGAATTTGCTTGTATTCTTTCCTGTACGCACATATCTATGTCGTCATAAACACGTCGTGGGCCGAAGCATCGTCCAATGTCCCCTTTGCAGTGGAGCGAACTTTAGAATGGTCAAAAATTCTTTTCAGCGAGTGACATGGACGCGGGCAAGGGCTTCTACAACTGGAGGATCATTGCAATCTCATCACAATCGGGGAACTTAACACACTTGAGGCAATCGCTCCAGATCTTATGGGGGAGCACCGCCTTATCCACAATTTCGAAGCCGAATTTTTGGAAAAAGGAGGGCCTATATGTTAAGACGAAGACCTTCCGGATACCCAGGCGCTTCGCTTCTCTGAGGCAAGCCCTTAGCAGCTTCGACCCGATTCCCTTCTGCCTCTCCCCCTGCGATACGGTCAGGGAACGGATNTCCGCCAAGTCTTCCCAACAGATGTGCAGAGCACACGCGCCGACGAGCGATCGATCNTCTTCGCAGATGTAAAAATCCCTGAGATGATCGTAAATCTCGCTCAAGGAACGGGGGAGCATCTCGCCCTTAGAAGCCGATGCCTCAATAAGCCCCTGGATTGTGCGAACATCCCCGACCTTGGCCTTTCGCATCATCTTCGATCTATTCCCCCTCGGTTTTTCCCCCTTCTCCCCGCTCCCCATTAGGTCTCTTTATGTTCTCGATCATCTCCCTGGCATGGGCCCTCGTCTTGGAGGTAATTTTCACCCCGCCTAACATGCGGGCGATCTCGTCTGTAATCCCATCTCCCTCCAAACGCTTGACCTTCGCAATGGTTCTGCCCCTTATCGTCTCCTTGTTTACGTTATAGTGCGAATCGGCGAAGCAGGCGATCTGAGGGAGGTGGGTTACGCAGAGAACCTGATGGCGTCTGGAGAGGGCGTGTAGCTTCCTGCCGACCACCTCCGCGGTAGCCCCCCCGATACCCGCATCCACCTCATCGAATATGAGCGTTTGCCCGGCTCCCATTTCTGCCAATATGCTCTTCATGGCGAGCATGATGCGCGAAAGCTCCCCTCCCGACGCGATTTTCGAGAGGGGTTTCAATGCCTCCCCGATATTGGGTGAAATGAGGAATTCAACCTCATCCATTCCCTTGGGGGTCAAATGAAATGAGCCGATCCGCATATCCCCATCGGCCACCTTGGCCTGGCCCTTGTCAACCCGGTCGATCCGGATCTGGAAACCCGTCTTATCCATGTTCAGGTCTGCCAGTTCCCTTGCGATTTCCCCTTCCAATCGCCCCGCCGTCGTCCTCCTTTTCCCCGATAACTCCTTGGCCAGCGACAGGATTGCCTCTTGCAGCCCCTTTGCCTCCGATTCCAATTCACCGGCTCGATCCTTGCTGGCTGCTATCTCCCCGAGTTCCGCCTCCACTTTTCTCCTAAACTCGAAAATGTCGTCCAGGGTTGAGCCATACTTCCTCTTCAGACGGTTAATCTCATCCAACCGCACCTCTATCTCATCGAGCCGTTCGGGATTTACCTCCACCTTTTGAGCATAGCTCCTGAGGGAAAGCCCGACATCCTCCAGCTGGTAAATGGCCGACTCGAGGCTTTGGACAGAGGGAGAAACCGATGAATCGATTCGCGCCAATTCCCGCACTCTCTCCAATACCCCGTTGAGTTTCTCCACAACGGAACCATCCCCGGAGTAGAGAACATTCTCCGCTCCTCGGGAATACTCCAAGAGCTTTTCGGCATTCATTAAAACCCGCCTCTCCCCCGTGAGGCTATTCTCCTCTCCTGGCTGAAGCTTGGCCGACTCGATCTCACCGAGCTGAAAGGCCATCAACTCCCTTTCCCTTGATATCCGTTCCTCCTGGGTCCTAAGCTCCCGAAGCTCCTTATTTACCTGCATGAGCCTCCTAAGACGGTCGTAATAGATTGATCGGAGCTCCATAAGCCCCCCAAACTCATCCAGGATATCGATATGTCGTTCATGGCGCTGGAGGCTCTGATGTTCGTGTTGCCCGTAGATACTGAGCAACTCTTCACCAATGGCGCTCAACAGCGGCAGGGTCGCCAAGCCTCCATTAATAAAGGATCTGCTCCTCCCTCCCCTCGATATTACCCGCTTGATGACCATGCTTTCCTTGGCCTCGAATCCCCTTTCCCTTAGCCTCGCATCCAACTCCTCGTTTCCCCCAATATCGAACAAGGCCTCGACTGTGCCTCCCTCGGCCGAAGTACGGATAAGGTCATCCGAGGCCTTATCTCCCAAAATCATATTCACGGCATTGATAATGATCGATTTCCCCGTTCCCGTCTCCCCTGTCAGGACGTTCAATCCCTTGGAGAAGGAAATCTCCACCTCATCGATGATTGCGAAATCCTTGATGTGTAATTCCGAAAGCATATTCACGTCTAGATACCTGGAAATCCAAAACAAGGGAATTGGTCCCGGGGGAGGAAAGAACAGTTGAGATTTAGAGGGACCTATCGTTCACCCCATCTCAGCTTTGTCCTCAGCACCTCAAAGTAGCTTTTATAGGGGGATTCGATGAGCAGGATGGCGTTCCTCCCCTTTCGGGTCTCCACGGTATCCCCAAACTGCAGGGGAAAGCCAACCTGTCCATCCAAAGTCAAAATTACCTCCTCATTTTTCGAATTGAGAGTTGCCTTGATGACCGCGTCATCTGGAACGATGATGGGCCTGTTGGTTAACGTATGGGGGCAGATTGGGGTTATGACAATGGTTTGTAAAGAGGGATATACGATGGGCCCCCCGGCGGAGAGCGAATAGGCCGTGGAGCCCGTCGGGGTGGAAATGATCAACCCATCGGCCTTGAAGGTTGTTACATACTCACCGCTTATGCTGGTCTCCAGGTCGATTATCCTGGCCAGTGCTCCCTTATTGATTACCGCATCGTTGAGTACGGTGAAATCAGCCACCACCTCGCCATTCCTCACGACATCAACGCTGAGCGTCATTCTCCTGTGACACTTATAGTCTCCCTGGATCAACCCCTCCAGGGCCGTGTAGAGGATGTCTAGAGTTATCTCAGTAAGGAACCCCAGCCCTCCCAAATTGACCCCCAGGATAGGAACCTGATTTTCTCCCATTAATCTCACCAGGCTGAGAAGCGTTCCATCTCCCCCCACGACGAGCATAACCTCCACCCGCGATGGCAACTCTTCCTTTGGACAACCCGCCGAGCCATCGAATTGTCCAGCTACCCCATCTTCCAGGTAAACGGCTATGTTGCGCTCGTTAAACCAGCGGATGAGCTGCTTTGTAATCTCAATGGCCTCCGGTTTATTTCGCTTTAGGAGAATCCCTACCCTTTCCAAAACACCCTGCCCTTCCTGTTTTGATCGCGCATGAGGTTGCGCAGTGAGGTCCCTTTTCCGAAATTGATGATATACTACGCCAAATTTCCTTGTCAAGGCGCGGAAGGGGGGTCAGGTCTTGAATTATCAGTTTACTTCCTGTGGCGTTCATGGCTGATAAAAACTCGCAACTTGAATTTACAACCAAAGGCAATTTATGAAAGCAATGTTTGTCAAAAACTGATAATTCAAGACCTGACCCCCCTAAACCTTCTCTGAGGCGATCAATGCCGCCCCCAGGGCTCCTACGATTTGGGGTTCGTGGTACACCATCATTGAGTGGCCCAGCCTCTCCTCTAAGGCCCTCACCACGCCCACGTTTTTTGCCACCCCTCCCGTCATCGCGACCTTACCCGCCGGACCCACTCTCTCCAAGAGGCTCACCGTCCGATCCGCCACAGCCTTGTTCAAGGCGTGCAGGATGTCCTCCACCTCCCGTCCCTCCGAAACCAGGGAAACCACTTCCGATTCGGCGAAAACGGTGCAGAGGCTGCTGATCTCCAAATCCTCCTTGAAATGGAGCGACCGCTCCCCCATCTCTTGCAGGTCCACATTAAGCGCCATGGCCATAACCTCCAAGAAGCGGCCCGTCCCAGCGGCACACTTATCGTTCATGTCGAATCCGATGACCCTCCCCCGCTCATCGATGTTGATGACCTTTGTATCCTGCCCGCCGATGTCGATAATGGTCCTGCAATCCGGGAAAAGATAGTGAACCCCTTTCCCCAAACAGGTAATCTCGGTTATGCTTTCGTTGGCGAAGCCGGATATTCCCCTGCCGCATCCCGTTGCAACGATATAGGGGACGTCGGCCCGTTGAACATTGGCTGAACTGAGGGCCCGTTCGAGGGAAACCTCGGAGGATTTCCTGCTGTTTGGCCCAGTAAGCACGATGGAATAACCAATCACCCCCCGTTCCCTTTCGAAGATCACCGATTCTACTGACAAAGACCCGATATCAGTCCCAGCGCTTATCATTAATTCCCCTCCTCCCGTGCTGATGAAGAAGTTTTAGTGCTCGTCCCCATTGTAGAGCAAACTCCCTCGGTCTTGCAAGGCGGTTTCGTTGCTTCTCCGAACACAGGGCTCGTTTTTCAGCTTTCTCAGAGACCCCAAAAAAACAGGTTGACAGCAGGGGGGGGTTTTTCATAAGGTAATGTGAAAATTCTCGCAAGGTTTTGGAGATGTACGCGATAATTGCTGAACAGAGGGGAGGACACGGGTAATGAGAAATGTGTGTGTCATTGCCGGCGGAATGTGTAAATGGGGGGTGCGAGAAGCCTCCCTCAGGGACATGTTCCAGGAGGCCGGCAAGGAGTGCTTCAATGATAACAAGGCCGTGACCAACAAGGTCATCGATGGATTATTGGTGGCCTCCGCGTACACGGAGCGCAGTGCTTTTCAGACGCATTTGGCTCCCGTTGTGGCCGAATACCTTGGCATCAAGCCCAAAACCATCTGTGCAAGGGTCGAGCTCTTATGCGCCAGCGGAAGCTCCGGCATCATCCTTGCCTACGGGCTCATCAGAAGCGGCATTGCGGATATCGTTATGGTGATCGGGGGAGAAAAGCTCTACATGCCGGAGAAATGGGAGGTCTTTTACAGCGAATTGGCATCGGTGGACCACGACTGGGACGGAGCTCAAGGATTGGGACTGCCGCCTCCGGCCTTTGCCATGGTTGCCAAACAGCACATGAAGCGTTATGGGACCACAAAGGAACAGCTGGCCATGGTCTCGGTCAAGAATAGGCGAAATGGACTCAACAATCCAAACGCCCAGTTCCGAGAGCCCATCACCCTGGAGAATGCTCTCAGCGCCAAGAATATCGTCCCCCCTCTTACCCTCTACGACTGCTGCCCCATTACCGATGGATGTGCAGCCGTCATCCTGGCTTGCGAGGAAAAGGCCAGGGATCTGACGGATAAGCCCCTCGTCTATATCAAGGGAACGGGACAGGCCACGCTGAGCAACATGTCTGCCAATATGCCCAGTTGGACGACATGGGAGGCGCTCACGATAGCCGCGAAACAAGCATACGAATCGGCGGGGATTAAGCCCAGTGATTTGGATGTGGGTCAAACACACGACTGTTTCACCATTTCGGAGATCATCGAATATGAGGATTTGGGATTTTGCGAAAAGGGCGCCGGGGGGCTCTTCATCCAAGAGGGCAAATCCGATTTCGGCGGCCAGATCCCCATCAACACCGATGGAGGCCTCTTGAGCTGTGGCCATCCCTTCGGCGGGACGGGAATCCGTCAAGCCATTGAAATCATGCACCAACTGAGAGGGGATGCGGTAAGACAAGTAGACGGGGCGAAGACGGGACTCACCCACAACTTGAGCGGGTTCATCGCGGCCCATACGGTTGTCGTCTATGGCACGGAGCCGTGATCCGTATCCGTTGGGCGGAAGACGGACACGAATCACGGGCACGGACACGAATTGGGAGGAACCAAATGTCCGGATTGAAGATATTGGAGGGGAAGTATATCGCAACTATGGACCTCTATCCCCAAGAGGCCAAGGAATTCAACAGGATTTATCCATTCTACCAACATTTGAGGGAAGGCCGATTTACCACAACCCGATGTAAACACTGTGGCCATGAGCCCTTTCCCCCCAGGGTTATCTGCCCCGAATGCCTCTCCGAGGATTTGCAATGGATCGACCTGCCAACTACGGGGACGGTAGAGGAGGTGACGGAGGAAGAGGTCGGCGTTCCCCTAGGATTCGAAACGCCTCTCATCCACGCCCTTATCAACCTAGGGGGAAGACTGAAGCTCTTTTCAAGGATTGTCCGCTGCCAGGTAGGGCAGCTTAAGGAGGGAGATGAGGTTGTGCTCTCCGTCTTTACCGTGGACCCCGTCCCTATCCAAATAGGTCGGGAGACAATATTGAAGGACCGGGTCTATTATGCCTTCGAGCCAGTGAAATCGTGATGCGTGTCCGTTATGCGTGGTTCGTGTCCGTGACCCGTGTCCGTGAATCGTGATTCGTGACGTTTCCGGGGCCGCATTTTACGCGTGGCGAGTGGAGAAGCGAAAAAAGTATTGACAACAGATACTTTTCCCTCTATTTAAAGAAGGAATTCTCATGAGTGATAGGTCCATGGACAATAAAGAGATGGGACTTTTCTGCAACAGATTGGGCAAAAATTTTATCCCCAGCGGGCACGGACCATGGACACGATCGCTCGCCGTCGTTCTGCTATCGCTTACCATGATGACCGTATTGGCATTGCCAACGCTTAGTGCGGGACCCGTTCGAGTTGTCATCCTTCCCTTTCAGATCCATAGCGCTGAAGACTTGAGCTACCTCAAGGAGGGGATATACGACGTCATCTCGTCCCGGTTGGCGGCATCCGGCCAAATCGATGTAATTGGGAAATCAAGCATCGAAAGGGTGCTGGCCGAAATGCGTCCATCGCGTATAACGGAAGAGGTTGCCAGGGAGGCTGGGATCAGGCTCAAAGCGGACTACGTGGTATTGGGCAGCATCACCAAAATCGCTGAATTCATCAGCCTTGACGCCCGGTTGATCGATACCACGGGCCAAAAACCCGCATCCGGCGCTTTTGCCCAGACCAAGGGGCTTGATCAACTCATGGGAAACGTGGACGAGTTTGCCAAGGACATCGGCGGCAAGATCTTGGGAGAACCGGCCGTTCTCGCAAAGGAGGGCGAGCCGAAGGCCAAAACCCCGCATAGTGCCCGGCCCAAGAGGAGCCCTATTATCCATGCCCGGAAGGAGGCGGACGTCAAGAAGAGCCCGAAATTACCCTTCGAAATCAAAGGACTGGATATCGCCGACGTGGATGGGGACGGCAGAAACGAAATCATCCTCATGGACAGGCACAACCTCTGGATATACCAGTACATCGATGAGAAGCTTCGGACCCTTACCACATTGAAGGGCAGGACCAACCAGGATTTTCTGACCCTCGATGCGGCCGATCTAAACGGAAATGGCACCGCCGAAATCTTCATCACCAGCATCGCAGGCGATGACGTCAACTCCTTCATTCTGGAGTACGAGGGAAAGGCGTTCAAAAGGCTGGGCGACAATAATGGCTGGTATTTCAGGGTGCTCGATCTTCCCCAAATGGGACCCACCCTCTTGGGCCAGAAGATGGGAGTGCAGGAACCCTTCTCAGGACCCATCCGCCAATTCCATTGGAAGAAGAATGGATTCGCCAAGGGCAGAAAGCTGAAGCTTCCCAAGGAAAGTCAGCTCCTCGGCCTTGCCGTCGCCGATATCACCGGCGACGGCAAGGCCGAGATCATCCGATTCGACGATGACGATCGTCTGAGGGTCTTCTCCGCAGATGGAAAAGAGCTCCTGCACAAGACATCGACCAAGTACGGAGGGAGCAACAACTTCTTCGATTGGAACAGGGTCCCTCAGATGGTTGCCCGCGACCACGTTCCTAAGAGGGTTTTCCTCCAGGGAAGAATTGTCGCCCTGGACCTGGATGGAGACGAAAAGACCGAGGTCATCGTCAACAAGAACCATTTCGCCACGGGCCGCTTCCTGGATAGGATCCGCTCCTTCGACAAGGGCGAGGTATACGACTTGGCCTGGGATGGCATTATGCTCGTTGAACAGTGGCGGACGAGGGAAATCCCCGGCTATATAGCGGATTATCAGGTTAAGGACTTCGACAACGACGGCGACCGCGAGCTCGTGGTGGCCATAGTCTCCGAATCCAAAGCCCTGAAGCCATCGGATAGCAGGGTTCTCTTTTACGAGCTGTATTGACCCCTGGTGGGTTTCTCCATTCGGTTTATCGAAAGGGGCGAAAATAAAAATCCTCAAAAAAAAGCTTGACAAGGCCTTTTTTAGATGGTATATAGCAGCTACTTCAGGGTTTTGATCCCCCAAAAGCGGGAAAGTAAGCGCTATTATTAATGTTTTCATAAACTCCAAGGGAA
>JGI24422J19971_10000150_pt1 | contig 33578 bp, 38 predicted proteins | sample DeeMarSWOR152_54_FD_19971 | JGI IMG/M metagenome (IMG submission 19971) | reverse complement strand
CGCCGGAAGGAAGACGGTTGCTCTGGGAAGGGACTGCAGGTTGAGTTCGCCTGCCATCAGGGACGGAATAAGGGAGGGCCTGTTGTCAAGCGGCTGTGACATTGTGGATGTGGGAATTTGCCCGACGCCAACGCTTTATTTTGCCATCCGGCACCTGAATACAGACGGAGGGATCATGATCACCGCAAGTCATAACCCCCCGCACTACAACGGGTTTAAGATATGCAGCGGCGTCGACACCATCTACGGAGAGGAGATTCAACGGGTACGCAGGCTCATAGAAGCAGGAGATTTTGTGAAGGGCACGGGAACATACTCAGCATACGATATCATTGAACCATATATTGCCACCATCACAAAGGATATGACTCTATCTCCCGACCTCAGGCTAGGTTTCGATGCCGGGAACGGCACCGTGGGACCGGTGGGGGTAAAGACACTCCGATCCTTTGGCTGCGAGGTTCACGCCCTTTACTGTGAGATGGATGGTTCCTTTCCCAACCATGAGCCCGATCCAACGGTAGTTAACAACATGAAGGACCTCATCAAGGAGGTGACAACGCACCACCTTGACGTCGGCATTGGTGTCGACGGAGATGGGGACAGGATTGGCGTCGTTGATGGTGCGGGCGATATGGTGTTTGGGGACATGCTCTTGCTTATCTTTGCGAGGGATGTTCTCATGGAACATCCTGGGGCAACCATCATCTCCGAGGTTAAATCCTCTGACAGGATGTACAGGGATATCGAGGATCGCGGTGGAAAGATCATCATGTGGAAGACGGGCCACTCGCTGATAAAGAGTAAGATGAAGGAGACCAAGGCGCTACTCGCTGGAGAGATGAGCGGCCACATGTTTTTTGCCGATCGGTATTTTGGTTATGATGACGCCCTGTATGCCTCGTGCAGGCTGCTTGAGATAATCTCTAAGACTGGAAAGTCACTTAAGGAGCTCTTGGAGGATGTTCCAAAATCGTATGCTACACCCGAAATCAGGGTTGAATGCCCTGATGCACGGAAGTTTCAGTTAGTTGATCGGCTCAGAGAGGATTTCAGCAAGCAATACCGTGTCATTGACGTCGATGGTGTGCGGCTTGTCTTTGATGATGGGTGGGGATTGGTGAGGGCTTCCAACACGCAGCCGGCCCTGGTGCTCAGGTTCGAGGCACAATCCCAAGAAAGGCTCGATGAGATCAGGAACCTGATAGAGGACGCCATTAGCAGACTGCGATGATAGAGAGGCTCTATCCTTTCTCTAGCTTTCTTCTCTCCTCATCCCTTAATTCCCTTCTCAAGAACTTACCTACCTTCGATTTGGGCAACATGTCCCTGAACTCGATGTATTGGGGCACCTTATAGGGGGCGAGCCTTTCCCGGCACCACCCCATGAGCTCATAGCTGCTAATGCCCCTTACGTCTGTCTTAAGTACGACAAATGCCTTTATCCTCTCGCCAACCACATCATCGGGAACGCCCACCACGCTCGCAGACAAGACCGCATTGTGCTCTTGGAGAGTCTTTTCTATCTCGGCAGCTGCTATCCTATATCCCTTGTGCTTGATCATGTCTACGGATCTGTCCAGGAAATAGAGCCAACCGTCCTTATCCACCTGCACGATGTCCTTTGTTCTGTACCAGATCTCCCCCCCTATGTCCAAAAAGGACTCAGCCGTCTCCTCGGGCTTATTCCAGTAGCTCTTCACGGCATAATCGCAGGTACTCAATAGCTCCCCTGGTTCACCAGGTGGAAGTGGCTCTAAAGTATCTGGGTTAACAAGCCTGAATTTGTTTCCCGGTGAGATCCTGCCCGCAGCACCCTCTGGGGGTATTCCATCTTTTGTGTAGGACAGAGAAACAGCACCGCAAACCTCGGTCGCTCCATAACCCTGGTACAAAGGTATATTGAATCTCTTGTGCCACCTCTTTCCTACTTCCACCGGAAGTGCATCACCGCCTGTACCGCAGTATCTGAGGGAACTGAGGTTATAGTAGTCTATTCTGTCATGTTCCAGAATCATCCGGTACAACGCTGGAACCGCGAAGATATTGGTGGCCTTATACCTGTAAACGTGGTCGAAAAGGGCATCAAGATGAACCCTGGGCAAGAGAATTAACGTCTCTCCGCCGACAAGTAAGGGTCCCATTGCGTCCATTTCGCCTATGATGTGGTAAAGCGGAGCTGAAAGCACCGTAATACACTCCCCTAAGGGCGTAACCGATTCACTTGCCTTTCTCCACTCCAAAACCCTGCTGAGAAAAAGCCCCGTCGATATGGGTACGCCCTTAGGAAACCCTGTGGTACCACCCGTATAAAGCATAATAGCTGTGTAATCACCGCCTAATGCCTTGAATGGTGGCAAGGACGAAGGCGTTCCGTCTCGCAACAGATTCCTAAAGGAAAAGAAGTCCTTTCCTTGCGGGATCTTACCTCCGGGGACCCTGTCGAAGCCTTTGCCGATGATTCTCTTCCACCTCGGAACAAGATCAATCATGCTGGTTACGATCACAACCTTGAGCGGGGTCTCGGGAAGAACCTCGAGTACATAACTAAGATTGGTGTCCATGCACAGCATGGCCTTGGCGCCACTATCGTTGGCCATATACTTAATGTCATAGGCCGTGTAAACCGGTGCAACGGGAATGGGAATAGCACCGAGTCTCTGGAGAGCTAACCAGGCTATGAGGGTCTGGGGGAGATTGTAAAGATTCGTAATAATCCTATCCTCCTCTGCTATGCCGAGGTCATGCAGAGAAGCTGCAAGCCTGAGTACCATCTCATGCAATTCAGAATAGCTGTATTTCTCTCCAAGATAAATGAGGGCTGTGTTGCGGGGAAACCTTTCCGTAACCTCTTTAAAGGAACCATAGATGGTGTCCGCGAATAATTGCATGTACCTTACTGCCTTGTCTAAACGCCAAGATATGCGGATTTTACCTCTGGGTTGTCCGCGAGCTCTTGCCCGGTGCCGGAGAAGACGAGTATGCCGTTTTCTATTACATAGCCCCTGTCAATAATGGGGATAAGGGGCCTGGCAAATTGCTCGGTTACCAAGACGGTGATGCCCTGCTGGAGGATGGCCTTGATTGACCGAGCTAATTCTGCCTGCAAGAAAGGGCTTAACCCGAGCAGTGGTTCATCCATGAGCAAGAGTCGCGGTTTGGCGACCAGGGCTATTCCGATGGCGAGCATCTGTTGTTCGCCTCCGCTCAGCAAGCCCGCCTTTCTCTTCTTAAGATCGGCTAATGCGGGAAAGAGTGCGAACACAAATGCGATTAACTCCCTGACCTCCCTTCCCTTTCTCAGGTATCCAGCTATCTTCAGGTTTTCCAGTACGTCGCTGTCCCTGAAGACGGGATGCCTTTCCCTGCTGAGTACGATTCCCCTCCTAACCCTTTCACTGGGCTTCATGTTGAGGATGTCCTGGCCTTCAAACGACAGCTCGCCCAGTAAACTTATTCTTTCTCCCCCTCTTCGGGCCTCTTTTTTCTTCATGTCTAAGATTAACCCAGAGACGGTGTTCATCAGAGTGGTCTTCCCAGCGCTGTTAGAGCCGAGGACCCCGACGATTTCGCTGTTTCTGACGTCAAGGGTGAGATCGTTCAGGGCCAGGGCATTTTCAAAGAAGACCATGAGGTTTTTAACCTGCAACAGTATGTCCATGGCTAAACTCGGGATCTAAATCGCCTCAACATCACTTCCAAGATAGGCCTTTTTGACATCATCGCTCGCCATTACCTCATGCGGGGTTCCTTCAGCTATCTTCTGGCCGAAGTTCAACACGAACACCCTGTCGACAACCCTGAAGAGTTCTCTCAATCTGTGTTCAATCATGATCACGGTCAAACCCTCCTCAACAAACTTCTCAATGAGGGGCAAGGTGCTCGCGACCTCAGACATGGCCATGCCTGAGAAGAGCTCATCCAGAATCAATAGTTTGGGCCTGAGGGCAACAGCTCGAGCTAAATCGAGCCGCTTTAGGTATCCGTGGGGTAGGCTTCCAGCCAGCTTGTAAGGAACAAAGGAATCACGTTCAAATCCCATATCATCTAAGAGATCAACGGCCAGATCATCACGCTCGCCGTATTCACCTCCTCTGAGCTTTTTTACGCGTGGGGAGGACAGGGGGATGATCAGGTTTTTATACGCAGGCAGGTTATAGAAGAGCCTCACCATCTGGAAGGTTCTTGCAATGCCGAGACCGGCTATAGTGTATGGCATCTTACCAGTGATATTCTTGCCCTCGAACGTTACCCTGCCGGAATCGGGCCTCACGAAGCCAGTGATTAGGTTTACGAGTGTAGTCTTTCCTGAGCCGTTTGGCCCAATTATACCGAGGAATTCCCCTTCCCTGAGCTCAAAGTTAACGTCCATTACAGCCATAATTCCGCCAAAGTGTTTGCTCAGATTCTCGACCTTTAGGATCGGTGCCCTTTCCATTCTATCCAACCTTCACTAACCTCTCGAACTGGTGGTATTTTCGCTCCATGTAATGAAAAATGCCCTCGGGCAAGGCAATAACGCATCCAATCAAAATAACACAATAGAGGGCTATTCGGAGTCCTCCCAATGCCCTTAAGCTCTCGGAAAGGGGCACCAGAATCATTGTGCCCAATGCTGACCCGGCAAAGGTTCCCGCACCCCCCAAAGCTGCAGCAGCTACCGGCAGGATAGAGTAATCCAGGGCGAAAGCGCTCATTCCCACGAACTGATAGTGATGAGTCATAAAGGCGCCGGCAAAGGCCCCGACTGCACCGGCAATGAACAAGGCCTGAATTCTTCGCCAGTATATATTAATAGCAGCACTCATGACGGCCCTGTCGTCGTCTTTGATCGCCCTCAGTACCAGGCCATAATCCTCATTTATTATCCTTCGGAAACCAAAAAGGCATACCAGGAGAGCCACCAGTGCCAAATACTTTGCTACCCACTCGTTGTAAAACGGTGCCAGAGCCGATAAGCCATGGCACCCTCCAACGAGCCCTGTAGTCTCGATCATTTTCAGGAGGAGCATGGGGAGCATGAGGGTAACCATGGCAAAGTATACCCCCCTCAGCCTCACTACAGGGGACAGTAACACAGCGCTTAAAAGACCCCCTGATATGGTAGCTACTGGCAGGGTGATAGCGGGGGTCAAATGGAGGTGATAGCTGAGTATCCCGGCGACATAGGCGCCGAAGCCAAAAAACAAGGATTGTCCCAAGGAGAATAACCCGCAGGAGGCAAGGAAATCCCAGCTCAACGCTAGAAGTCCATACACGCAGGCATAGACAAGCACCTTGCCCCAATACCCCCTCAACAGTAATGGCAAAAGCAGCAATGCAATAACCGGCAATGCCCTGGGCAGCAGGAGATAAAGGATCTCCCGGTATGAGCAGATTACGTAAAGGGTATCTGCCCGTGCCTTTATTCCCCTATCTAGTCTCTTTTTTCGATATCTGGCCTCCGCAGCAGCCACTCTAGACCCTTTCTTCAATTTCCTTGAACTTACCAAACAAGCCAGAAGGCCTGATTATTAAGACCAGGATGATGGCAGACAGGGGCACAATTATCATCCATCGAGCACCAAGGTACTTTGCGGTAACTACTTGACTAAATCCAAGGATAAAACTTGCTCCTATCATCCCTGAAGTGCTCTCCAATCCACCTACAATCGCTACTGCCAATGCATAGATGAGAACTTCATATCCTATGGCCGATTCCATGATTCCCATAGGGAGAATTACCATGGCAGCAATCGCTGCCAATGCTGATCCAAAGGCTAGGCTAAGCGCGCCTATCCAGTCAGACTCAATCCCCACGGAAAGAGCAGTACGTTCATTCTGGGCTATTCCCCTGAAGGCGAGACCTATTCTGGTATGATGAACGAAGAGCCAGAGAAGAATAACGAGAAGAACTCCCGTTCCAATAACAAAAAGGCGCTGGTAGTCTACAGCGACTCCTCTCATCTCCACACCGCCCTTGACAAAAAGGGGAAGGCTATACTGGATCCCATAGAAACCTTTCCACATCAGCAGTTCCAGTATTGCTACCCCTGTTGCAAAGGTTACGATGAGCTCAGAAAGGGCCATTCCCCTAATTCTTAGCAGAACCCCCCAATAGAGTGCAAAGCCAAGAAGACCGGATATGACTATAGAAAGTAAGGCGGACAAAAAGAAGGGTAAGCCTGCCTGATTGAGAAAGGACCATGCGGTGAAACCACTGAGAATGTATATGGCACCGTGGGCGAAATTCGCCAAGCCGCTGATCCCATAGGTAAGGCTAAACCCTATAGTATAAAGGGCTAAAACTATGCTTGTTATTGTCCCGTATATCAGGGTCGACATATCTGCCTTAGGATTAGAGCTTCATTTGCCTTTTTGCATGAGTAAGCGGACCTTTTTGGGTCCGCTTACTCTTTCGCTCAATCGTTTATCTTACTTCATCCATGGTGGAAGCAGTATCTTGCCCTCAGCAAGAAATGGCGGATAAACCGGCACCCTTTCACCCTTCTGCCACTGAAAGACAACGCATATCCCTGTCTCTTCAGGATTCTCGTTAAAAACCGTTATATGGTTTTCATTGAATCTTAATCTTCCACCTACTCCCCTATAATCAGTAGCTTCAAGGGCTGAGACAAGCTTGTCTGGATCGAGGCTCCCTGCCTTCTCAATCGCTTCAGCAAGAATAAAGACGGCATCATAGGCGGAGGAATTTACTGCAGCTGCCTCAGGCAGTTTTCCATACTTCTTATGGAACTTATCGAGAAACTCCCCTGTCTTAGGCAGTTTTTTCAAAGCCAGGGAGGCACCGACCGGAAACTCTACCTGTATGCTGTATTCTATATCCTTACCAAGGGTCTTCCATGCCCCTGGTGCAGCCATAGGTGGAACGAATCCTATAATGAGCGAAGGCACCTTCATTGCTGCCCACTGTTTGCAGAATATTCCAGCTCCCAGAGGTACATCCCAAACCATAGCAATAACTTGGGCCTTCCCTTCTTTAGCCTTCGTAAGCCCTGGAGAAAAATCGGTAGCCCCGGCAGCATATGGCTCATAGCCTATCTCTTCCCAGCCTGTCTTCCCGCAGTGCTTTCTGAGCAAACCTACAAATCCGAGGGCCCATAAGGTATCTTGGGGTATAAGATATATTCTGTTAAGACCATAGTCTTTTTTTAGGGAATCCAAGGCAGCCGATAGGTACCCTGCATCGATGAGGGCATCAGTGGTAACCCTGAACAGGTATTTGTATTTTTCAGGGTCTTTCTTGAATTTCCCCTGGAATCCAGGAGTTTGCGCAATTGTTCCAAGCTGAGGCACCCTATATTTAGCCACTAGATCCATGCTTGCTATGAGAACCTCAGATCGAAAGGCACCAATTACGATAGCATGAGGTTTTTTGTCCAGGATCAATTTTTCATAGGCCATGAGGGCATCATGAACAGGGGTGCCGGGTTCACCACCCCTTGTATCAGCGGTCACAACCTTAAATGGCCTTTTTACCCCGGCAACGCTCACCCCTCCCTTAGCATTTATTTCCTCCACAGCCAGATTGACAGCATTGAGACCATCGCGGCCAAAAGGGGTATAGAGGGATGTGGGCACCCCGATGATGATAGGCTCGGCTGATTTAGTAGGGCCTGGGGTTGAGAAACCTCCTAGCAGCACAATTGCCAGAAAAATCCACAGTATCTTGCTTTTCATGTCCCCTTACCTCCTTTCAAAAATATGTTGGATTCCTGTGTGTCCTTGAGACACTGTCTTCAGCGCATGAACAGAGACAGTGGGTATGATACAAGGGCAATAGAGAAGGGGGGTGGAGGCGGTGCTGTTTTCACCGGCATATAAAGTGCTTCGGCTCAGTAACAGGAGCGACCTTTTGATTTTGAGGCCTTCTGTCTCTGCCCTTCGAGTGGCGCAGTGGTGATCCGCGACTCGTATATGAAAGCCTCTGAGAAGCTCGCATAACTCCTCAGAGGCTTTCATATTGGCATCTTCCGGGTACCCCCCACCATGTCTTACTCCAAAAGAGTGCCACCGCGTATCTTTAACACTTAATCTCCATGAGTTGTCAAGTGAAATCTCGTCGCGGCTTCGATTCCACGTTTGAGGATTTGTCCCAATTGCTAGGGTAAGGCAATCACACAGCTTTCGAATGCCTTGGCGTGACCGGAGCACCTGGAGAATGTCGCGAAATCTCAAGGGGAAGAAAAGGGAGTTGGTGGCCTTCAGAAAAGGGAAGAGGGATGGAAAACTCGGATTGTCATTGACTTGACTGATATCGTTGGATAGATTGAATGCGGCCCGTTATGATTCCAACGCAATCCGTTAGCATCGTTCAAACGTGTTGGCATGAGCAATATTGAGTGATCATTCAGCCTCTCGGAAGGCCGCGCCTGTTTTCAAAAGGCCTGCCAGCCATCGCTCTCGCTTAGGCGAGGCAGAAGAGCGATATCTGTCTCCGGGCATAAGACCTAAGGCTCAAGGCTTTAGACCATACAAACATCTTTGACGTTTCCATTACGCCCTTTGCCTTGAACCGGTCAGATATTTGGCCACTTCCGTTAAGGCCGACAGATATTGCCTTGAGAAAATGGACATGACTGGATACACCCAAGCGTGTACAGGTACTCAAACCACTATACCATCGTGCTAACACGTTTGAAGGGTATTGACGTGTCAACGCACGCAGTGGCGTGGGAGCGGAGGAACGATGGATAAAGAGGTAGCAGACGCGATTTGGAGGCGGGTGGCCGAAGAGCCCTATGCCCGGAAACTTGGCCTGAAGCTGGTTAAGCTAGAGCCGGGATACGCACTGGTCGAGATGGCTTTTGGGAGGGATATGGCAAATATCTTTGAAACCGCCCATGGAGGGGCTATTTTTTCCCTGATTGACGAAGCCTTCGAGATATCGTGCAACTCACACGGTACCGTTGCCGGTGCCCTCAGTATGACGATTACCTATCATAAGCCGCCAACAAAGGGAGCGATTTTGCGAGCTGAATCGAGGGAGATCTATCGTTCTAGAAACACGGCCACCTATGATATTAGGGTTACCGAGAACGAGAGCATCCCCATAGCCTCCTGTCAGGCACTAGCGTATAGGAGGCAAGAGAAGCTTCCGTTTCTCTAGCCATCAGTCCCGTTACTCGAGACCGATACCGTTGACCGCTACCGTTCCGGTTTTCTGATCTGCGTCAAATCCCACTGGGGCAAATTGCTCTATGACCCAGATATTTGTCAAGAGGTGTTCGGTTATGGTTTCAGCTACAATCGTTGAGCGACCCTTGGCCAGGGCCATATAGAGGACCAGTTGGTCAGCAAGGTGCCGATCGACAGCACCGTTTCCGTCTAAAAATCGGAGCAGCTTATCGCAGGCTTCGTCAGCTACCGCCTCGGCGCTTTTTCCCCTTCGGCCCAATGAGGTAAAGCCCCCTTTCGTCCCTTCAAATTCGGCAGCCAGGAAGATAAATGTCCCTTGACCGGGAGAGTGCGCATCTACCATTGAAATGGAGGGCCCAAGCCCCAGGTGCTCAATTCTTTTGAGTGCCTGGTCTCGTTGCCGTTCAGCTATGCTCAAGGGGAGATTGGAAACAGCTGAGAGCAAGTGAAGGTTAACCAGCTCGCCGCGATTGGACAAGTGAAGCGCGCCCAGGCCTCGAGCATTCTCTATAATAGCTCTTACCCTACCACCGCCCCTGGGGTACCATCCCCACTGCTTGATCTCCAGGGAAACTGTTGCACCCATGTTTTCCAGAACAGGCGCAAAGATTGATTGAAGGTAGTGAAACGGAGGGCTCCAGGGGACGTGGGTCCCTCCGCTGATCTCTACCTGCGAGGGAGTTTTTCCGTAGAGCAAAACGGGAATAACGGTCTGGAGTGCCAACCCAGTTGAGCCCGCAGTGCCGATTTCAAAGGAGTAGGTTCCTGCTTCTATTTTTCCGGGTACAAGGGTGAGTTCCGATGAGTTAACCCTGGCCCCTTCCACTCTGGCACCGGTAATCCTTGCGAGCGCGTTTACCGCCGTCAGATGCTGAGGTCTAAGCCCCGGTTTTTCCCGGTTGCCCCTTATGTGGTGAACCCGCAAGGGTATGCCCAAGATCGCTGAGAGGGTGAGGGCCGTTCTGAGGATCTGACCACCGCCTTCTCCGTGCCTGCCGTCTATGGTAACCATCCCGCCCTTTTTCATGGCATGATCCAGGGGAGCTTTATCAATGAGACTGGCTTGTCTAGAGAGTCCATTTTAATGAAAACGTGCGAAAGGTCAATCTGCTGTTTTCCCTTGCAAATTCCCTTACAAACTCTTAGAAAACCCGGTTAGAGGCATGGCTACCTATATCCGTAATAGGGCTTGGAGGCGGTGTATAAGGTTGCTATCATAGGTGCTGGAGTTGGAGGGTCTTATCTTTCGTATCGTTTGGCGAAGTATGGGTTGGATACCATAATCTTCGACTTCAGAGCCCCACATGAGAAACTGTGCGGCGGCGGGATATCCTATAAAGCCCTCGCACAATTCCCCGTGCTCCAGGAACTTCCGTGTCCCCGGAAGGTGGTCTGGAAAGCGGCATTCATTTCTCCAAAGAACCGAACGCTGATCCTGGAGCTCGCACGGCCCCTGACGATTTTCAAGAGGAGGGATTTGGACTCATCTCTGCTCACCAGGGCCCAGGAGTTGGGTGTTCATTTCAGGAGGGAGAAGGTTCGATCCTTTACCCTTATGGGAGATCATTGGAAGATCGTAACTGATCGTGGCGAATACCGCGCGGAGAAGCTGGTTGGGGCTGATGGTGCACTCAGCAGAACAAGGAGAAAACTGCAGCAAACTTACCAGAGAGGAGAGCTGTTCTTTGCGCTACAGTGTTTCTTGCCCGTGCAGGAGGATGTGGTCACCTACAAGTTTTTCCCGGAGCTACAGGGTTACCTGTGGGCATTTCCCAGAATTGGGACTCTGGCCATCGGTATCGTCACTAAGGACCCCACAAGGGAAAACTACAGGGATATGAGGAAGAAGCTGCTTTCCTTTATCGAAAGATATTACCCTGGAAAGACAAAAGGAATCTCCCTTCGGGGAGCCTATATCCCCTTCTTCTCCGCCGGGGACCTCAGCGCAGGGAGGATCTGTTCGGATAGCTGGGCCTTGATCGGTGATGCCGCGCGTTTCGTGGACCCCATCAGCGGCGAGGGCATGTATTATGCCCTGTCTTCAGCTGAAATCCTCGCTTCCTGTATCAGGGAAAACGAATTACCGCTTTACCAAGGCCTGTGCAGAGAAGGCTTCGGTAGCAATTTGATTAAGGCCTCTCAGAGTTTCCACTATGTCTATCAACCTGAATTCCTCGAGGCGATGACTGCCATGGCGGCAAGAAGTGCCCCAGTGCGGCGGATAGTATGCGAGATGATTGAAGGCGACCTCAACTATTTGACCTGGAAGGGTAGGTTCAGGAGCAAGCTCGTCAGGATAGCCGCCGACTTCATCTTGAAATCGGATATGCTCACGAAAAGAGAGGTGATGGGTGACCTCCTCAAATTGAGGTTGCCCCGCCTGAGGCCCTACCCTAAAGTCAAGATTTCGTGACTCTTGGGGCCACAGTTGAACAGGAGGTCAAAGGCGGAAAGGTTGTGGATGAATTCACCCCAAAGCTGGGGATAAACGGGAGAGGGAGGTATAAAAAACTCGAGTTCGATTCCAGCTGCGGAGAACAGTTCCTGATCGAGATACTTTTTCGCAGACACCTGAGCAAGATAGCGGGATGAGCCCATTTTCCTGCAGATTTCAATCAGGAGCTCGTTTCCTTTGGCCTTTATGGCTAAATCAGAGAGCAAGATCAGCGGTGTGTCAATCACCAGGCCTTTCATCAGGTACTGGATGATGTTCATATTCAGGTCGACCAGGTACACATATTTGTCCGAAAAGACCTCACTCACAAAATCCAAATGCTCTTCCAGATAGGGGGCATGGGCATATGATGTTTTTATGCTGGCCAGATGCTTTCTTCTCCGGCTCCCTTCAAAGCATAGCCTCACGTCTTTGATTGTCTGCAAGCCCAACCCCTTCCTCCACACCGGGATAGAAAGCCAGAGTGTTCCTTGCTCGTTTTTGAACCGATTCCTGGTGAGCCAGGTTGACCTCTGCGGGAACTGGACGTCATCTAAGATAACCATGACATCGGAGAGCTGCGCCTTAAAGAAGAATGCGGGAAAGGGCGCAAAAAAGGGCTGGTAGGTGGAAAGTACCATTTACCTTCTCGCTCGATTCTTTTTCAGGCGTTGAACTCTGGCAAATTCATCAGGTGTATTGATATTGAGAAAGGCCGTCTGAGGGGAAACAAATTTCCTGATCTCCTCTGGCGTGACATATCTCACGGATACGCGCTCGTAGAAGAGCCTCACCTGGTATTGCTGAGCATTGAGGAGGTCCTTGATGGGGGCCAAACAGGCGCGCGTGTAAATTGCATGGAGCGGTTCGATTCCAGCAGCACCTGATGGAACCACTGCCGCGTAGTTATCCCTAATATCCACCATGTATCGAACGAGTTGCGCGTTAATAAAGGGCATATCGCAGGCGACGAAGAACCCTGTCTCATTGGAGATTCGCATCAGCCCCGTATATATTGCCCCCAGAGGGCCCAATCCTTTGATGACGTCCTCAACAACGGGGACCCCGAGGTATTCATAGTGGCCCCGTTCGTTGGCAATGAGGATGACATCTCTGAAGATCTTCTTCATCTCTGCTACGACACGGTCGATCAAGCGGATCCCCGCAAGCTCAAGAAAGGCCTTATTTTGACCATAGCGCGTACTCAATCCCCCAGCCAGAATAGCGCCGGTTATGTGGTCGTAAGGCTCCGCCCTTTTTCTAGAGTTCCCTTCCATAACTCCGCTCAGTTCTCCTGCCCCGTGCAATTTATACACAAATCCCGGGAATCCGTCAAAATACTGATGCTAGGCCCGCTCCAGCTTTTCACGGGGTTTTATTGCCTCCGCAATGTGTCGCACACAGCGCTTTTGCCATATTGAAAAAAATCAAATGCTAACTTATTGACATCAATGGTATTTTATGGCAAAGTACCGTACGCTTGCTTTTTCGCACCACAGGTAACAAGGAGAGAAGAGGACCATTTGAGCAGAGACGATCTCATACACCTAGAGGGCGTGGTCACACGGATGCTGGGGGGAGGAACCATGGAAATTGAATGTGATGANGGCGTCAAGGTCACTGGAGTGCTTTCCGGTCGAATGAAGAAGAACAAGATCAAGGTGATTGTTGGAGACCGGGTTCAGGTGAGCGTCTCCCCCTATGATACTGACCACGGTCTGATTACCTACCGCTTGAAATAGGCTTCCATCACGTTTCCGAGTCAGACCGCTCTTTAGTTCAGCGCATACCTCTTTGCGAGATATAGCCATTCGTGAGAGAGATTCTCAGGCAATCGCCTGGAGGATGAATCTCCTCCGTCTTCTCCTGTTGTCAAAATCTATGAGGACGATCTGTTGCCAGGTGCCCGTAATTAGTCGATTGGCCACGAAGGGCACTGTTAAAGAGGCCTTGCATATCGCTGATCTGACGTGAGAAAAGCCATTCCCATCGCCCCACCGCTGGTTATGTCTATACTCGATGGTTTGTGGGATCAGTCTCTCAAAGGCTCCCTTCAGATCCTCAACCACACCCGACTCAAATTCGATAGTCGTGACACCAGCTGTGGAGCCTGGTATAAATATGGTAACCGAGCCCTCAGAGAAGGGTAGCTTCTTCACAAAATCACCCACCATCGGGGTAATATCGTGGACATCGTTAAATCCCCTTGTCTCTATATCATATTCTGTGGTCACAACAGCCATATCATCCTCTCCTCATCACATTGGTTTCCCTTTTAGGATCACAAGATACCTGACTCCCTTCGTCTCGGGCAGGCGGTAGGAAACGTTTTTACTTATCTCCAGATGTAAAGCCGCAAGCAGCTTCTCGCTCTCTTCGATCTCTTTTTGGACCTTCGCGCCCTTAAACGTTACTAACACACTGTCTTGGCCCAAATAGGGGAAACAGATATGGATAGTTTTTGCTAGGGGAGCCAAGGCGCGTGCAGTTACGATATCGTAGGAGGTGAGGAGTCCCGAGGCAGCGAAACCATCTTCTGCCCGACCCTCAAAGGCAGCAATGCCAGTCAGTCCCAGGTTTCTGATCATTGTCCTCAGAAAGCTCACCTTCTTGGCCTTTGATTCCACAAGGTGGACCTCAAGTTCTTGTGCGGCGATCTTGAGCGGCAGGCCTGGAATGCCAGCCCCTGACCCGACGTCAAGGACCGTACCGTGTGAGGGAAGGTAAGGAACTGCTGCGAGTGAATCGAGAAGAAGTTTGATAACCATTTCTCTAACTTCCGTTATGCCCGTGAGATTCATCCGCCGGTTCCAGGAGCGTAATCCCTCCAGAAAGAGGTCAAACAGGGAGACCTGTCGTTGAGAGAGCTCAACCCCGAATTCACGGGCTCCTTCCTTGAGCAGTTGCAGGTCTTTGGAATCCACGGTTATCCGGATATCATCAATGAAGTAATTCGATTGACGAGAATTGATTCATTTGAACCAGGGTACCAGGATAGTTTGAGCGGCTTAAGTTGTCAAGGCACCGGAACCGACGCTCCTTATCCTCTCGGCCGCTTGCTTTTTCAGGGCAAATTGGTTAAATTAAACTGCCCGAGGGGCAGAAAGTATTTAAGGTACGTGAACAATGAGAATTTGCACCTATCCGGATCCTATCCTCAAGAAGCAGGCTGAACCAGTTGCCGATATTGATCAGGGCATTCAGGATCTGATAGAGGGCATGGGCAAGATCATGTATGAGGCATCGGGCATAGGTCTGGCTGCAAATCAGGTCGGGGTGCCAAAAAGGGTCATTGTCTTCGATATCAACTATAGGGAGAAAGGCAAGGACCTAAGTGTGCTGATTAATCCGACCATTGTTCTGGCAGAGGACAAGATTGAATTTGAGGAAGGGTGTCTGAGTGTTCCCGACTTTCAGCACAAGATTCCTCGAAAAAGGTATCTTAAGGTGAAGGGCGTGGATAGGCACGGAAGCCCCGTTGACATAGAAGCTGAAGATCTGCTTGCCATTTGCATCCAGCATGAAATAGATCACCTCAATGGCAAACTCATTCTTGACCATGTGAGTCATCTCAAGAGGAATCTCTATAAGAAGAGGATAGAGAAGTTAACGAAACAGGGGCAATAATGGATCCCCAAGCCCCTCATGGCTCATTTCCGGCACGCCCTAAAATTGTATTCATGGGAACGCCTCAGTTCGCTGTCCCCACGTTGCAGGTCCTTATCAGTGAGGGGTATGAGGTTGCTTCAGTCATTACGCAGCCGGATAGACCACGGGGAAGAGGCCAAAAGGTAATTCCCTCGCCGGTCAAGATGCTGGCCGTAGAAAATCATCTCACGATACTCCAGCCGGAAAAGCTTGACGAGAGCTTCCTGGAAATACTTTTAGCAGTCAAGCCCGAGCTTCTCGTTGTTGTTGCCTTTGGACAGATCATCCCGGGCAAGGTGCTGGGCTCAGCGCCATGGGGGGGAATCAATGTCCATGCGTCCCTTTTACCCAAATATCGGGGTTCAGCTCCGATTCAGTGGGCCATTATAAACAATGAGCAAGAGACGGGGCTGACAACCATGTTTATGGATGAGGGCATGGATACGGGCCCAATACTCCTGCAGCAGAAGGTGCCAATACGAGCGGGTGAGACAGCGGGCGAGCTTCATGACAGGCTATCAGGGTTGGCGCCCGCGTTGCTTCTGAAGACCCTCAAAGGGCTTGCAGAGGGGGGCATCGAGCCAATAGAGCAGAACGAATCGGCTGCCACCTATACCTCAAAGCTCACGAAGGAGGATGGGCAGCTTGATTGGTCTTGGCCAGCGGAGCGTCTTTGCGGGTTGATACGGGGCTTGGATCCCTGGCCGGGTGCCTTTACCGTTCATAAGGGAAAAATGCTGAAACTGTACCGATGCTCACTTGCCGAAACCAGAGCGGGAGGCTTAGTCCCGGGCCGCATACGGGGTTTGACGGAGAAAGGACTTGAGATAGACACCGGTAAGGGAGCAATAAGGGTTAGGGAGATACAGGCACCGGGCAAGAAACGGATGACCGTTCAAGAATTTATGCGGGGAAGCCCTATGGCCCCTGGAAGCATTATAGGTGAGAAGAGATAATCCCTTTTACCCCCACACCGGACATGCAGAATTGCTTTTATGATCATTGCCTTAACTCCGAAACTGTATTCTCACTAGGGATATGGATATCTTTTTTTGACACCGAAGAAGCCGATGCTGGTATGCTCGCTGGAGGCGCAGATGAAGTCCCGCGCGCTACTCCCGTGTAAAAGGCAAAGACTTTAAAGATGGATGTCTCTTTAGAAGCCCGGCGCGGGACTGGATCAGCGGGCTGTAGCATGCTCCAAGCGACTGCCTAGTTCGGATGCAAAAAAAGACATCCATATCCCTACCTATGCGGCATGTGAATTAAAATACATACTCGGCATCGTTGTACGGAGTTAGGGTAATATTCCAATTGCTCTTTTATGCTCCCCCGCTTGTCCAGGGAAGATTGGCTAGATCAACGTTTCCTCCCGAAAGAATAATTCCTATTCGTTTTTCAGAGAACCGGGAGCTGGCTTCCAACAGCGCCCCGAGGGCAACAGCTGCCGAAGGTTCCACGATTATCTTCATTCTCTCCCAAATGAGTCGCATTCCGGTTAATATGAGCTCCTCTGAAACGGTGATGATATCACTGACATGTTTTTTTATGATGGGAAACGTGAGCTCTCCAAGGGAGGTCCGGAGTCCGTCCGCAATGGTGTCGGGATGATCTATCGGAATGATTTTGCCCGCGTGAAAGCTGCGGTAGGCATCGTTGGCCCTTTCAGGTTCTGCGGCAATCACCTGGGTGCTCGGTGAAAGTGCCGAAACAGCGATAGCGGTTCCACTCAGGAGCCCGCCTCCGCCTACGGGTACCATTACCATATCGAGGTCTACGACCTCCTCACAAAGTTCAAGCCCAGCAGTTCCCTGGCCGGAGATTACCCGGTAATCATTGTAAGGATGTATGAATACCGAACCGGTCTGATCTAAGAGCTCAGCTAAGCCCTGCTCACGGGCCTCAAGAGTTGGCTTGCAGAAAGTGATCTTCGCACCATAATCGGCAACGGCATCTCGTTTTATCTGTGGAGCATTTTCGGGCATTACCACGGAGGCTCTGATTCCCCGCCACCGGGCTGCCAGGGCGAGGGCAGCGGCGTGATTGCCAGAGGAGTGTGTGGCCACTCCCTTAGTGGCCTCACGATGACGGAGGGTAAAAACTGCGTTAGTGGCACCTCTGATTTTGAATGCCCCCGCCTTTTGGAAGTTCTCACACTTGAAGTACAGCTNNGCTCCGCATATCCGGTTAAGGCTGGTGGAGGTCAGGATCGGGGTGCGATGCACGAAGGNCNTAATCCTATCGGCGGCTTCTCTGATTTCTCGTATCGTGGGCGCATTCATCAGGCGTAACTCCCGGAACTGTTATTCTCGTGGAAGACAGTAATCCAGGTTCTGATATGGAAAAAAATAACAGGAGCACCGGGGCGGTGACGATCAGACAAAGCTGCATCGAGTCGCCTGCCTAGCAATTGCGTTTTTATGGTTTCTCCAAAGAGATAGACTACTTGCTGGTCAGAAGATCAACTAAGCTGCAATGTCGGAAGGGGCATGTGAAGGCTCTTTCTGCCGTGACTGATGGCCCGCGACAAGCAGGCGTTGGTATGCGGATCAGGCCGGGAGCCTGGGAACAGAGAAAAAGACCTCATGCCCATCCTTCACCCCTCTCGGTTATGTCGAGTGTAAACAATAAGATGCTCTCCCTGGTAACACTAGCTTAAGATTACCGCGAACTCAAGCACATAGGGATGAAGGCAAGCCGGTTTACAAGACATTAAGAATTTTGAGACGACTAATTTATCAGTGAATTCAATATGTTACAAGAGAAAGTGTTAAAACCTGCACATCATCGTGAATCCATGCTTTACCCCACTACCTATCGTCGCCTTGCCGAAGGGGGAACCTTGAGGGAGTGGATCTCCTTCGTTTCGCCCAAGGGAAAATCTCAGATGGGGCGAAGAACTTAAATGAGGAGGCCCATTCGCAGGGGAAAATGGAGCCCCAGGTTTGACGGAATTTTGATACTATGTTAATGTCAGGCAGTAACTTGGGAGGGATGTCCGAGTGGTCGAAGGAGGCGGTCTTGAAAACCGTTGTCCCGAAAGGGACCGTGGGTTCGAATCCTACTCCCTCCGCCATGAGCGTTAGCCTCGTTGGATTTCACGGGTGTTCTGTAGCTGTGAGCAAATTGTAATCTCGCTATAGCGGGGTTTGCGGAGAGATGGCCGAGTTGGCTGAAGGCGCTCGCCTGCTAAGTGAGTGTGGGGCGAAAGCTCCACCGAGGGTTCGAATCCCTCTCTCTCCGCCACTATAGAGCATGGTTGCCACCATCAAGGTCATTTGGTTGTTCTCCACGTCGTTCCATGCTTTGTGTCGATTACATCAAAACCCCGAGTTTTGAGCTCGCCTCTTATTTGATCAGCCCGTGCCCAGTCCTTTTTTTCCCGAGCGGCATCCCTCTCCCGTATCAAATCATCTATGTGTTCTGAAAGTTGTGGTTGCTCCAGGTCCATAATCATAAACACCGAGTTGAGCCCCGAGAGAATCTTTTCAATTTTGCTGCGATCTGAGGGGTCTAATCCTTGAGAATCCATGATGCGATTGATATTGTGGGTGAACTCAAAGAGCGCCGCTAGGGCCTGTGAGATATTCAGATCGTCATCAAGTGCCCTCTCAAAGCCCTGTTTTAGATCATATACTAATTGGTCAATTTCACTGGCAGTCGGGCCTCCTGGGCACGTGCGCAGCTTGTCAACAAACCGGTCGAGCCGGGAGACGGTTTTCCTTGCCACCTCTAACTTTGACCATGAGAAATCCAGCGTCCTCCTATAGTGCATATGGATGAGCCAGAATCGAACATCTCTCCCACTATAACCCCTCTTGAAAGCGTCTCTCAGGGTAAGGGCTCGGTCTTCGGGTGTTTCAGACAGGGTTTTTTCGTTTACTAGTTCACCGTGTATCCAGTAGTTAGCCAGTGGCCTGCCGGTAATTGCCTCCGTTATGGCTATATCATTTTCGTGATGCGGAAAGATGAGATCCGTGCTTCCGGTCTGTATGTCATAGGTCTCACTCAGTGATTTCATTGCAACGGCAGCACATTCCATGTGCCAGCTGGGCCGGACATTTCCCCACCTCGTTCTGAAAAAGATACCCCTTTTGAGTTCGTGCAGCTTTGATCTCTTGAGGAGGGTGAAGTCTCTCGGATTGTCTTTCTCATACTGATCGAGGTCAACGGTTTTGCCGATCCTCATCTTATCCAGGTTCACCTTGGAAAGCTTGCCATAGCCCTGAAAGCGAGAAATGTCAAAATAAACGGAGCGTAAACGCTCGTAGGCGTAACCTTTTTCCAGGAGCTTTTGAGTGATGTCCATTATTTCCTCAACATGTTGGCTGACCAAGGGATAGCTTGTTGCTCTCTTTACCTTGAGGGCATCCATATCCGTCAGGAATTCACCGTAGTAGCGTTCGGTAAAAGCTCCCATATCTTCGCCAGCAGCCTCAGCTCCCTTAATGGTCCTATCATCAAGATCGGTGATGTTCATTATGTAGTTTACTATGAATCCCTTAAACTCAAGGTACCGTCTCAAGAGGTCGGCAACTATATACCTTCTGCAATCACCAAGACCAACGAGTTCCGATACAGTCGGCCCGCACGAATACATGGATACGGTGTTCTCCTTGATCGGAAAAAAGGCATCTTTCTGTCTGCTCATGGTGTTGTAGAGAAGGATACCGGTCTTCTTCCTGTCGGCAAACAGGGCGGTACTGAGGTATCGTTCTCCACCATCAGGCAGAACGACTACGAGGAAACCCTGATCTATTTCTTCGGCTATCTTCAGAGCAGCTGCCATGGCCGCACCGGAGCTCATCCCGGCGAATATTCCCTCCTCTTTGGCAAGTCGCCGGGTCATCTCGAAGGCCTCTGCATCATCGATGTACATGATGCGGTCAAGGAGCTGTTTATCGAATATCTCGGGTTGGTAGGATTCCTTCATATTCTTCATTCCCTGGATGCCATGACCAAGATATGGCTCCACCCCTATGACTTCAATTCTCTGGTTCAATTCCTTGAGTTTCCTGGAAACACCCATCGCCGTCCCCGTCGTGCCCATGGCAGTTACCACCATGGTCACTTTCCCCTCAGTCTGCCGCCAAATCTCATCAGCGGTCCCGTTGTAGTGGGCCCTCCAGTTGCTTTCATTGTTGAATTGGTCTGCCAGCCAATATCTGTCTGGTTCTTCACTGACCAATCTGTAAGCCTCCTCAATGGCGCCGTCGGTGCCGAGCCGAGAGGAGGTGAACCTCAGCTCTGCACCCAAAGCTTTTAGGATTCGCTTTCTTTCCTCGCTGACCGAGTCAGACATGGTGAGCAACACGCGATACCCCTTTATGGCGGCCACAAGAGCAAGCCCTATTCCGGTGTTGCCACTCGTGGCCTCAACAATCGTCTTGTCCTTGGTCAATTGGCCACTGTGCTCGGCATCTTCAATCATGGAGAGAGCCGCCCTGTCTTTGATAGAGCCTCCTGGATTGAAGGACTCTAGTTTGGCAACGATGGTAACCTTGTGGTTCGCGTTAAGGTGCCGTATGGGTACAACAGGGGTGTTCCCAATCGTATCAAGAATGTTGCCGTATTTCCCGCTCACTATGATCTCTGATCCTTAAACACGGTTAAGGCGCCCCATTGACTACTGGAGATGTGCCCGCACCAATCCTCCGTTTGCTTCAGCATGTTAGGGCACTACCGTCCGTACGGGCAAACCTTGATACAGATCCCGCAAATAGCTGCGCCTATATTGGGCTGATTTCGGAATTCACCGTCGAGTTTTTCCACACACCGCGAGAAATAAAGGGCCTCTTCCCTCGAGGCATAGTGATCCCTTGTCGCGACACCTTTTATGGCCCCAACTGGGCACGCATCCTTGCACTCGGTGCACTCCCCACACCGGTTTTCTATGGGACCATCGATTGCCAGCGGGGCATCGGTCAGTACGGTGGCGAGCCTAATGCGAGGACCGCAGTCGGGGTTCACCAGAAGAAGGCTTTTCCCTTGCCATCCCAAACCAGCCATTCGGGCAACAGCCTTGTGCGTAATGGCACCATACCAATTCTCCTTATCCAATACCTGAGATGCCGGAATCGGCAGGCTATTGAAGCCATCCCTATGGAGGAGGTTGGCCGCAAGGAAGGCAATTTCATCAAGGATTCTATTTGCAGACTGATATATGGAAAAATACAGGGGTGTCGGCCGATCGATTATCTGTTCGAACACCGCATTGGGGAGCCTTACGGCAATGGAGATTGCCCGAGAAAATGGATCCAACAAGTTTGGTGGGTCGAGCCGAAGCTGTTTGAGCGGTTCACAATCTGCCACACCCACAAGATCTGCCCCTCGTTTTTTAATCTCACCTTTTATCTGCTCAGTGTAGGTGTTGCAGTCCTGACTGGTTATCATTTCTCATGCCTCCTGCGTGGCTAATAAATCGCCGCCTCACAGCCAGCGGCAATAACCTTTCCCAACTCATCGCAGCGGTTCAAAATAGCCCCATCGATTTCCCCGGTCGCTATGAATGGATCATAGACCTTTTTCAGCTGATAGCCGACGCAAATCCTCTCAATGCTCCTTAAGGCACCCAAGCCGTCGTTTCCAGCAGAGATAAATATAACGTAGGGTTTTTTGAATATCTCCTTTCGTCCCCGCGCATCATAATATGTGCGGTCGAAAAGATCCTTCAGGGCTCCAGCCATATAGCCGAAATACTCAGGGGAACCAAATGCCACCCCATCGCAAGCGAGAAGATCCTCAAGGGTTGTTTCGCCCGCCTCTTTTAGGATGGCTTTCACGTTGGGTATGGAGCTGGCGCCCCTGGCTACAGCCTGAGCCATTTTTTTGGTTCTTCCGGTTTGAGAATGATAGACAACCAAGACTCTGACCACAAGAAGGATTCCCTTATAGGATTATTGTATGTTGATTTTCTAGGCCCGCTTTCACGGCGGTGGACTTTCTAATCAAACAACTCTTTGAATGTCTCCCGGTACGCTCCGTAAACATCACTGCCAAAACACACAAAAAAGACCTTTTCGATTGACTGTTCGCCCTCAAGAAAGGATTTCGCTTCTCTCAATGCGATATTTACCGCCCTGTCCAGGGGAAAGCGGTAAGCGCCGGTGCTTATGGATGGAAAGGCGATGGTCGCGGCGCCGATCTCAGCCGCCGCCTTGAAGGTATTCCTATAACAGTTCGCTAGCAGTCGATGCTCATCACTTTTGCCGCCAGACCAGATGGGACCTACGGTGTGAATGACCCATTTGGCAGGCAACCGGTAGCCCTTTGTTGTGCGTGCCTCACCGGTTGGGCAACCACCAATAGCTCTCGTTTCAGCGAGGAGCTCAGGGCCGGCAGCTCGATGGATGGCTCCATCGACCCCTCCCCCACCCAAGAGCGACGTGTTAGCGGCGTTCACGATGGCATCCACTTCCATCTTAGTAATATCTCCCTGAACGATCTCCACCCTATCCTTTAGTGATGTACCCATGTGTCCCTCCCCTTTCAAAAACTCATATCTACAAATATTTTAAAGCGATGGTTAAGTCAAGAAGCGATGATGACGGCTTTATTGGATTGTCATGGAGTTCGGATTTGTTTAAAATGACCCCATGCTCGCTTTGGGTGCATTGGAACTTAAGAATTGGCTGGTGTTGGCGCCGATGTCCGGAAGAACCAATCTTCCTTTTCGTCTCATAGTCAAGCGAATGGGCGCAGGTCTCGTTACTACCGAAATGATCAGTGCCGCAGGTGTTTCCCGGGGTCAAGCAAGAACTCACGCCTATTTTGCAAGTCACCCTTCCGAAAGGCCGGTGGCTGCCCAGCTATTCGGCTCAGAGCCTGAGTCTATGGCCATGTCGGCCGGCATAGCAGCTGATAAGGGGATGGACATTGTTGATATTAATATGGGGTGTCCGGCGAGGAAGGTTGTTAAAACGGGCTCCGGGGCGGCCTTGATGCGGGATCCAAAAAAGGCCGGCACCATTATCGCTGCCGTGCGAAAGCGCACGCCCGTTCCAGTGACGGTAAAGATTAGATCTGGTTGGTCAGCTGAGGAGGCGAATGCGCTTGAGATTGCCCGCATAGCCGAGGATAGCGGGGCAGACGGTATTTCGATTCATCCGCGCTTTGCTGCTCAGGGGTTCTCCGGGAAGGCCGACTGGGATGTGGTTGCTGGCATTAAGGAGGCCCTCAAGATCCCCGTTATCGGCAGTGGTGACGTAACGGATCCTTCTTCGGCACTGCGGATGCGCTCTGATACGAACTGTGACGGAGTTATGATTGGCAGGGCGGCATTGGTTAATCCATGGATTTTCAGACAGATCCTTGAAATGGAAGCGACAGGGCATTTTAGAAACCCGGGGCTTGATGAACGCTATCGCCTCGTACTTGAGCACTACTCCTTACTACTACAGTACCTCGGAGAAAAAAGGGCCACGAACATAATGCGGGGCCATGTGCTTCTATATACTAAGAGACTTCCCCACAGGGAATTGCTTAAGGAGGCGCTTCTAAAGATTGATGGAAGGGAAGAACTCGTCTCAGCGATAGAACGGTATTTTGGATTCATAAGGGGTAATGGGTAGTGAGGGTAAAGCTGGCAAAGACTGCGGGATTCTGCATGGGTGTCAGAAGGGCCATGGAGATCACTCTATCGGAGGCCAATAAAGGCGACGGTAGGTTGTTTACCTATGGTCCGCTCATCCACAATCGGCAGGTGCTCGATCTGCTGCGATCCAAGGGGGTTGATGTTAAGGAGGATATCAGTGACCGTGACGAGGGCAGGATCGTCATCAGGGCCCATGGCATTACGCCGGAAGAACGCAGGGCAATACAGCGTTCTAACTTTAGGATAATCGACGCCACGTGCCCTCGGGTGGCGAGGGTGCAGGGAATAATAAAGCAGTACAACCGTAAGGGTTTTACGCCAGTCATTTTCGGAGATGCTCATCATACCGAGGTCATTGGGTTAATGGGATATGCCGAAGGTCATGGGATTGTTATCAGCTCGGTTGAAGAGGTGGACGGACTTCCTGCGGGGCGAGAATTCGTGGTGGTGTCCCAGACAACACAGGATGTCAATGCTTACAGGGAGGTAATCGATGCAATCAGGGCACGTTTTCCGAAGGCCGTCGTGTTTGATACGATTTGTGATGAGACATATAAGAGACAGCGAGAGGTTAGGTCTCTCGCCGCTGAGGTCGATGGTATGGTAATAGTGGGTGGGCGCAATAGTGGCAACACATTGCGTCTGCACCAAATAGCCCAGTCAACGGGCAAACCCGCCTTCCACGTTGAGACCGAAAAGGAACTCAAGGACGCATGGTTCTCCTCCACAGAGACCGTTGGCCTTACGGCGGGCGCGTCAACACCCAATTGGATGATCAAAAAGGTGATCGAGCGGTTGAGAACCATGGGGAAGAGCAGGAAGCAGACGTTTGCCAGCGTGCTCACGAGGGAATTCCAGTTTTTGGTCAAGACAAATGTTCCCGAGGCGGTAGGAGCATTTTCCCTAACCTATGCCGGACTCATTCTATCCAGGGGCAGCGCGCGTGTCATCTACCCCCTGCTGACGATGCTGTACGTCTATGGCATGCACGTGCTGAATCGCTTCCTTGACAAGGAGGCGAGCAGATATAACGATCCCGCTCTCGCCCTTTTCTATGTGCAGCACAGACAATTTCTTATTGGTACATCTCTGGCGGGATTGGGTGCAGGCATCCTGATTTCACTCTATTTGGGTGTTCCTCAGTTCTTACTCTTTGTTGCTCTAACCGTTCTGGGATTAGTTTACAGCATCCCAATAATACCGTGGAGGTCTGGATTTTTTGGGCGGTACGCAAAGATAAAGGACCTTCCGGGTTCCAAAAGCATGGCTGAGGCCTTGGCTTGGGGAACCATCAGCTCGCTGCTTCCGACTATTGGGTGGTCAAATCCCTTCTGGCCCGGAGTGGTGATTTCCTTCTTATTTGTCGCCTCCATGTGTTACGTTCGCTGCGGGCTCTTGGATATACACAATATCCAGGGAGACTTGATAGTGGGCAGGGAGACCCTACCCATCGCCCTCGGAGAGGAAGGGGCGCTCAAACTCTTGTTGGTATTGAATGGTTTTTTTGGTCTCGCTGTTGCGGCATCGGCGCTCTTTAACCTTGTGTCAGGGGTGGGAATGCTGCTCCTTCTTTGCTATGGGAATTCGTTTCTTTATCTTACCGCTTACCAGAGGGGCTGGATGAGGGGCGGATCTCACCTGCAAGCTATTGCTGAGGCCAATCTTCTGTTGGCAGGTTTACTTGCCCTCGCTTGGAAACTGCTTTAAGACATGCCTGAGGTCAGTGTCATAATCCCAACCTACAACCGATCTCAAAAGGTCGTAAGGGCGATCGAATCAGTGCTTGGGCAGAGTTTTAGGGGTTTCGAGGTCATTGTTGTTGACGATGGCTCAACGGATGACACTTACCAGAGCCTTACCAGGTTTGGATCCTCGATTACCTACATTCGAAGTGCAGTTAACAGAGGCGTATCTGCAGCGAGGAATGCGGGAGTAAAGGGCTCATCGGCACCATGGATTGCATTCCTTGACTCCGATGATTACTGGCTGAGGGAAAAGCTCCAGATCCAAGTGGAGTCTGTCCGTCGAAATCCAGAATGGGTGGCCTGTCAGACGGAGGAAATATGGATAAGGAGGGGGCGGAGGGTGAACCCAAAGACAAGGCACAAAAAGCCGTCGGGGGATATATTTAAGCAGTCTCTGAGGCTGTGCCTTGTAAGCCCGTCTAGCGTGATTGTGAGCAGGGGGCTTTTTGATGAGGTAGGCCTCTTTGACGAAAGGCTTCAGGCTGCTGAAGACTACGATCTTTGGTTAAGGATATCGTGCAGATATCCCGTGTACCTCATCGCGCAAGAGCTGGTTGTCAAGGAGGGAGGGCACGAAGATCAGCTGTCGATGCGGTTTCCTGGAATGGACCGGTTCAGGATCAACTCCATCGTCAATCTCATCAATAGCGGAGTGCTTTCCTCATGGCAAACGGCAGCAGCCCTGGAGGAGCTATCGGTCAAATGCAGAGTATTTGGAAACGGCTGCATCAAGAGGGGAAGGCATGAGGAGGGCCACTTCTACCTTACATTGCCCGACAGAATGAAGGCTGGGGAACAAGTTTCATTGGGAGTAACATTTTGACTCTTTGGAAAGGTATCGCTCCTGTCTATTTCCTGAAGCCGACTGCGTATGCTTGACACAACGCATGGAGCATGACGATGTCTTTTTTGCTCAATGTCCTCATAACAAGGCCCTGAACAGGGTCGTTTCAAACTGGCGCACTTCCCGATAACCCCTAGCCCTAGGGTGAAAGCCTCTGTGCGTCGTTTTGAAACGCCCACTGCTCTGAGCGATGGGCGGGGATGGCAAAAAAGAAATCTCCATGCTCAGCTTAAGGGCACTTCCAAAGAGCTAACGTATTACGATTAGGGAGTGTCTGAGATCCAGCGAGATTTCCCTGAAGGGTGTAGCCCTTGTAGCGGCTAGGCGGGGATTTTCTCTAACACTATCCTATTGTTCACAAAGGAAATCATTCTTATCTCCGCCTGAAGCACCTTTTGGTCTCCAAAGAGGTTAATGATCCTGATGGCATTACCCTCCTTGTGTAACTCATCCACGTTCTCCAGGATCAACTCCTCTTTTCCATCATCAATCAGATAGGCTGACGCCTCACACATCGATTTCGCCTCCTTTGATAGTTTCGAGAATCTGATCGATAAGGTGGGGAAGCGGTTCATCCGATACCCCCACTATCTTGATCCTCTCTTGGGTAAGGGGAATCAGCACCTTTAGAGCCTTACTTGATGAGATAGCCTCGGTCATCTTCGCTGTTACTTCGCCCATCATGGCATTGGCCATGATTATAGCTAAGGGACCAATGATGATATCAACCATAGGGGCCGTGGTTACAATGGCGTTTTCACCGGTGGCTCCCCGATTCGCTCCTGCCTTCATCATCTGAGAGGTAGCCACAGAGTTCGTTCCAAGAGCAAGTATCTCAACCTCCTCACCAAAGGCCTCCCTCAGCCTCCTTATGATGGCCCTTCCTATTCCACCCCCCTGCCCGTCCATGACCATTAGCACATCCAAGAAGCCCCCCTTAGACAAAACATTAGTATCGTTCAAGAGCATTGGCACAATGTTATGGCATGCCCTCTTCACAACCGCAACGATTACTCATGCTATTCATGCCAACACTCTTAAGCGACATTAAGAATTTGGATTGCAACATTTGATAAACCCGGTTAATGTACAAAATAGACTAATGGGTGGAGAATCGTTCTCGTAACTATATACCAGGAATTAACCATTTAAAAGGCGTTTTTTGAATTTCTCCAGGGACAGGGAAACATGTGGGTCTTCGCCATTCTCGTGATAGGTGCATATCTCCTCGGTTCGATCCCCTTCGGTCTCATAATCAGCCGGGCAGTCGCACGACTGGATATTACTCAAGCAGGCAGTGGGAATATCGGGGCTACGAATGTCGCTCGTGAGGTGGGCTTGAGGTGGGGAGTTGTTACCCTCGTGGCCGACACCCTGAAGGGGTGGGTTCCCGTTACTGTTGCCCAGCATTTTTTACCATTATCAGCACATGGAGCTGAAGCCTTTGCGGGCATCGCCGGNCTTTCGGCCTTATTGGGACACCAATTNTCNATCTACAATCGCTTCAGGGGCGGCAAGGGTATTGCCACCGCCCTGGGGGTATTTTTGGCTCTCTCCCCAATTTCCTGTCTGTTTTCGGGGGCGGTGTTTCTTGGAGCTGTGCTCATATGGGGTTACGTATCGCTAGGGTCAATAGTTGCAGCCCTGACGCTACCGGTGTGGTTGTACATCCTCGATCATTCGACTTCCTTGATTCTCCTCTCGATAGTCATGTCTCTGCTCATTACCTTCCTCCATCGTGCAAATCTTCGTAGACTGTTTCAGGGAAAGGAGAGAAGGTGGAGCAAGGGGGGCTACCTTAGTCGATTGAGCAGACGGTCCAATTCCTCATCAGAGTAAAATTCGATAATAATCCTGCCTTTTTCCCCCTTCCTTTTGATTGCCACTTTGGTGCCCAGGGAGCTTTGGAGATCCTTGGCCAGCGATTCGAGGTAGGTGTCTGTACTTTCTTTGGGACCCTTGGACCTCTTCGGGGCAACGTAGCGCTTCACCAAGGCCTCTATCTGGCGCACGGAGAGGGATTTCTTGATGATGAGCTCCCTCATGCTTTTTTGCGCCGTGGAGGATTCAAGACTCACGAGAACCCTGGCGTGGCCAGTGGTCAGGCGACCATCAATGAGATCTTGTTGAATTACACGAGGGAGCTTCAAGAGCCTCAGGAAGTTGGCTATGGTAGAACGATTCTTGCCGATTCTCTTCGAAAGGTCTTCCTGGGTGAGCCCTAGTCTCTGCACGAGCTCTTGGTAGGCCGATGCCTCCTCAATGGGGTTCAGGTCTTGTCTCTGGATATTCTCAATGAGGGCCAGTTCCAAAGCCTCTGCAGGCGACACATCCCTAATCCAAGCGGGTATCTTCTCAAGACCTGCCCTTTGCGCCGCCCGCCAACGCCTTTCTCCTGCAATCAGTTGAAACCCATCCTTTGTTTGGCTGACCAGTATGGGTTGGATTACGCCTTTTTCCCTGATGGAATTGGCAAGTTCGGTCAGTTCCGAATCGCTGAAATCCGCTCGTGCTTGGAGAGGATTGGGAGAAATGGCAGCGATAGGGCAGTAGAAGAACCCCCGATCGTCCTCTGAGACAGCTGCCTCAGGAAATAGGGCTGACAAACCTCTTCCCAAAGCCTTACGTTTGGTCACTTTTACCCTCTTGTTTGGTTATTATTTCCTTCGCGAGCTCCAAATAGCTTTGAGCGCCTTTTGATCGGACATCATAAAGAATGATAGGCTTTCCATAACTTGATGCCTCGCTCAGGGTGACGTTACGAGGTATAACAGTTTGAAAAACGGAGGTTTTGAAGTGTCGGCGCACTTCGTGGGTGACCTGCTGCGACAGATTATTGCGCCGATCGAACATTGTTAGCAGGATACCGAGCATCAGCAATGATGGATTGAGTGTTTTTTTCACCAGTCTGACGGTCTCAAGCAGCTGTGTCATTCCTTCCATGGCCAGGTATTCACACTGCAGGGGCACAAGAAAGAAATCGGCTGCGGTCAGCGCATTCAGCGTGAGAAATCCAAGGGACGGAGGGCAGTCGATAAAGATGTAGTCGTACTGACCTTTGAGCTCTCTCAGGAGACCATGGAGAAGGTACTCCTTACCGGTTACGGAAAACAACTCTACTTCTGCCCCGAAGAGATCAGGGTTCGCCCCGATGAGCTTCAGCAAGGGGATTTGCGTACTGAGGACTACCTGGTTTCCGCTATGTTGACCCAGTAGTACATCGTAGAGGCTCGGTTTTAGCTCCGATGGATTTACCCCAAGGGACGTAGTGGCGTTTCCCTGAGGATCACAATCCACCAACAGACACCTTTTCTCGGCGGTAGCCACCGAAGCTGAAAGGTTAACGGCTGTTGTCGTTTTTCCAACCCCTCCCTTCTGGTTAACAACGGAAATGATTGATCCCATGGACGAAATGTTTTTCCTCAACCGTGATTAGTTCACCAAAAGCATGTAACTCCGAGGTTACGCTTTGGAGTTATTCATGAATGAAACTTTAAGCTGAGCATGGAGATGTCTTTTTTTGCCATACCTTTCCATCGCTCAGAGCAGTGGGCGGCTCGAGGTGAGACGTGTCGACGAGCTCACGTCGAGTCGCTCGCCGAAACGTTTCAAAATGGTGTATTTCCGAATAAGCATTGGCTTCCAAGCGCTTCGTACTACAGACACCATTTTTGAGAACGACCCAGTACCGGGTCCTGGTTTGAGGGTATTGAGCAAAAAAAGACATTTCTAGGCTGTTTTCGATATTGAGTTTCTCATGCGGTGGAATGTTTCACGTGAAACATTCCACCGCCACCTCATGGTCAGCTCACGCATCGAGCCCCCTCAGTCCGCTTGTGCTGGTGCGCCCAGCAGGATTCGAACCTGCGACCTACGGATTCGTAGTCCGTTACTCTATCCAGCTGAGCTATGGGCGCGCCAGTTTAGTTTATCATGGCCGGAAAGAGAGGAGAAGGTATTTCTCATTGGGCACTTCCGTCGCAGTAGAGTTCTACGATCTTCTGGATTATATCCGATGTAGAGGAATGGGGTACAAGGGGAATTCGCTTTACCTCACCTCCTCGACTTTTGACCAGATCGGCGCCAATGATCTCGCCCTCAGCCCAGTCGGCGCCTTTGACCAAGACCTGAGGTTGGAGATATGCAATTAAGCTAAGCGGATTCTCCTCATCAAAGACGACCACTCCATCCACAAAGCACAGAGCAGCAAGCATTTCCGCCCTCGCGCGTTCGGGAATGAGGGGTCTGCCCTCACCTTTAATGCTTCTGACAGAGCGGTCACTGTTTACGCCAACTATGAGATAGTCTCCGCACCTCCTGGCTTCAGAAAGATAGCGGATGTGGCCCAGGTGGAGGATATCGAAGCAGCCGTTTGTAAAAACCACCCTCTTGCCTTGCCCTTTGGCCTTATCCGCCGTCTCCTTCATTGCCGGAAGATCCCTTATTTTCGATCGGTAGTCCTCCATTCAAGAAACCTCTTCACATATCCATCCACCATTTGGGCCGGGTCAACCTTGAGGGCATCGGCGTACACCTTCAGAAACCCCTTTAGGTACACAAGGGCTGGGAGTCTTTGGAAATCGTCCTCTTCAATAGCCTCCAATGTCTGCTTTGGTACATTTGTCTTTCGGTATGCCTCCTCTAAGCTCATGTCCCGAGCCAATCGCACCATTTTGATACTCCTGCCCGTTACCGAGGCGTATCCATCGAACAGATCCAGATTGCTCCCATAGGTTTCCCCTTGGCTTCCTGTTTTCTCATCTGTGCTGAAGCTCTCAACGCTCACCTCTTTGAGTTCGCCCTCGGGGCTCGCAGTTTCTTTTGCTGGGTAAGGCCCGAGTTCCTGTGGGGAAAGTTCCCCTTTTTCTATTAAGAGCTGGTTGTATTCCCTTCTGAGGTGACTATTTGTCAGTGTCTTATAAGCATCAACCAGCCGGGTCAGAACGTGCTGCCTTTCCTCTGGTGTAAGCAATGAATAGGTAGCCACCGAGTCGCCAGAATAAGTGTTAACGGCCTCATCGTATGCAGCTTGAATCTCCTCAAAGGAGCCCCTCGGAGAAACCCCGAGCAACTCGTAGTAGTTCTGTTCAGTCAGTCGCCTCATTGATCGCCCAAGCTCCCTCTTGTTACGCCTTACGATGTTCGGAAACCGAGATCTAGCTGGAATACAGGAGTTATCTTTTGGCTGATCTCGTCAACCTCCTTGAATGTCTTGGAATGAGGGAAATAAGCCATGAGTGGTTTCATTTGGAGCAGCCCTTTCCTGATATTCGCATCATGGCTAACATTGCCGAGGAAATCGATACGAATGCCAAAATACTTCTTAGCTACGAGGGCCATTTTTTCGCCTATGGCTCGATCCCTGTCAGTCCTTACTTGGTTGGTAATGAGTTTGATGTCCAAAGATGTGAGATACCGTGCAATCGTATATCCAAGATTTGTTTCGACTTGCTCTATGGCCTCAAGAAGATCAAATATTGAGTCAACTTAGGGCCGTCTGACTGCCTGACCCCACGGTCTATCAGTGATTTCACTACCTTCTCGTTGATAGTCTTTCTCAAATAGCGAAACAGGAGGCTCTTTATGAAGCGGTATGTGTTCTCAACAGAGGTAGGTTCGGGTGATGTGATAAGGATACCACAGTGGGAAATCAAAAAAAAATCAAGGATATTGAAAGACGTGCCAGGCCCTAAATCTATCAAGATGTATTTGTACTTAAGCTTCTTGATATTGTTCAGCACCTTTGCCTTCTGGCCATAGGAGAGATTGGCAATCCCGAGCATATCTTTAGCTCCGGAGATAAGCTTGAGATTACGAACCCCTGTCTTGACTACTACGCCTTCAATAGTCGCCCGTTTCTTGGTTACAAAATCAGAGAGGCTTATCTTGGGAGGTTCTAGCCCAAAGAACGTGTGGAGATTGGCTGTTCCTAAATCAGCATCTAATAGGAGAACTTCGTTGCCCCTATCAGCTAGACAGATGCCAATGCTTGCGGCAATGAGGCTCTTGCCGGTCCCTCCCTTTCCTCCACCTACAGCAAATATATGGTTTTCCGCCGACGGGTGTTGTGTTGTTAACCCTTGTTCAAGCATTGCAACCGATGTGGATCATGATCGGCGTTACGTTAGCAGTTGGTCACAGGGATTGCAACTGTTTTTTCCCCGTAGCGTTCGCTCGGTTCTTGCTGTCTCAATCAGGCGCAGCCCTTGCCAGAGCAAGACAGACTATGGCATCGGCCCCCGCTTTCTTGAGGGTTTTGGCACATTCGTTCAGGGTGTGCCCGGTGGTAAAAACGTCATCTATGAGCAGTATCTTTTGTCCCTCAACGACTCCAGAATCCCGGAGGGAGAAGGCGTTCTTTACGTTTTTTCTCCGTTCTTCTTTTCCCAAGCCCGTTTGTGCCACCGTGTGCCTCATTCTCACCAATGATAGATAGTCTAGACGTGTTCCAAGGTCCGATGAGACTATCCGGGCCAGCAGCAGACTCTGGTTGAAACCCCGCGCCCTTAAGCGGCGCCGATGCAGTGGTACCGGTATGACTAAGTAGTCATGGGGATCAGGCAGCCATTCTCTTGCAAAACAAGAGAGCAGCGGACCAAGGGACGAGATGAGGTGAGTTTCGGCCTTGTATTTGAATCTCTGAATGGCCTCCATAAGCGGGCCTACGTAAAGGTAAGGAGCCCTGACGAGATCGTACGAGGGCGCCTTGCGGAGACAATTCTCGCAGAGATGATCTTGTCCACCTGCGGCATGAAAAGGCACACCGCAAATAGTGCACATCGGGTGGGTTACCGGGGAAAGCCCGGAGACACAGTCACCACATAGGTGCATCAGTGGTTGTCCGCTTTGAGGAGGGGAGAAAAATCGACCGCAAATGTGGCATCGTGGCGGATAAATGATGTCAAGCAGTGTCGAGGGGAAGGCCATAAATTCAATTTTAGATGGTTTTCCCTGTTTTGGATACAAAAAAGGCGGCCAGGTATTGGCCGCCTCAATTTTACGGAGAATGATCTCTGGCGCTTACATCATTCCGCCCATGCCACCACCGTATCCGCCTCCCGGCGGCATTGGCGGCATAGGAGGCTCCTCCTTCGGCTTCTCAGCTACCATCGCCTCGGTGGTGAGCATGAGGGCAGCCACGGATGCGGCATTCTGAAGGGCAAACCGCACCACCTT
>JGI24422J19971_10000149_pt1 | contig 33581 bp, 30 predicted proteins | sample DeeMarSWOR152_54_FD_19971 | JGI IMG/M metagenome (IMG submission 19971) | reverse complement strand
GGCGATTCTGCGCGGGTTCGGTTTGGTATGCGGTCATTTAGATTTGATAAGGAGACCGGCCGGGCTGTTTTGAACGGCAAGCCCTATTTTATGCGGGGAACGAATGTCTGCGTATATCGTTTCTTCGAGGATGCCGAGCGTGGTGACAAGCCCTGGCGAAAAGAGTGGGTGCGCCGACTCCATCGCAAGTTCAAGTCCATGCACTGGAACTCAATTCGCTACTGCATTGGTTTTCCGCCCGAAATTTGGTACGATATTGCCGACGAAGAAGGATTTCTCATTCAGGATGAATTTCCCATCTGGTTTCTGGGCAAAGAGAATTGGCCCAAAGCTCTAACAAATGATGCTATCGCCAAGGAATATACCGAATGGATGCAGGAAAGATGGAACCATCCGTGTGTAGTGATCTGGGATGCCCAGAACGAAACTGTGACCGATGAGACCGGTAAAGCAATCGCTGCTGTTCGGGGTCTTGACCTTTCCTGTCGTCCCTGGGAGAACGGCTGGGCCGAGCCACAGAGCCTCAATGACTGTGTAGAGTCTCATCCTTATCTATTCAGCAAGACTTTCTTTGGCAATAAGCCTTTCCTCTTCAAGGACATTGCCAATGTTTCGGGTAAGCCGCACCTGCGTAGTGAGCAGAAGAAGCTCGGCGTGCCCGTTGTCATCAATGAATATGCGTGGCTATGGCTCAATCGTGACGGAACACCTACCTGTTTGACCGACAAGGTTTATAATAGTCTTCTTGGCCCGAATTCCACTGTCGAGCAGAGACGCCTGCTTTACGCGAGATATCTGGCCGCGCTGACTGAGTTTTGGCGCTGTCACCGCGAGTGTGCTGGTGTCTTGCACTTCTGCGGGCTCGGCTACTCGCGACCCGGCGACAAGCCCAGACCCGAAGGCGGGGCGACAAGCGACCACTTCATAAATCTCGAAAAGCTCGATTTTGAGCCAAACTTCGAGCGGTTAGTCCGGGATGCCTTTTCGCCGGTGGGGCTGATGATAGATTTCTGGGACGAGGAAATTGCCGGTGGTACAAAATGCCAGTTTAACATCTTCGTTATAAACGACCTGTGCGAAGATTGGGAGGGAGCCGTTTCCTTTCGAATCGTGCGCGACGGCAAGAAGGTTGCCGAGCAGTCGAAGCCCTGCAAAGTCGGCGGTCTGGGCAGAGAGGTTCTTACCTTTGAGCAAGTGGCTCCGAAACGAACCGGGGATTATCAGATTATCGCGGAATTGGATATGAAAGGTACCGCAGTTCGGAGCCTGCGAGACTTCAAGGTGGTTGCAGGTAGGAAATAGGCAAATGTCATTGTCTCTGTTGAGACGTAATTAACAAGATACATTTTGTGAACTGAATTTTGGAAGACGAAAAAAGTGAATACGACCAAAATAACCCGTCGTGAGTTTCTACAAGCCATTGGATTGTATGCCTCAGCCTTTGCCATCCAGGGTTGCGCCGATTCTGCCAGACGAACGGCGACTGAGCTTGCCGACGACAGGCCCAACATTCTCTGGATTACCTGTGAGGATGTCAGTCCTGATTATCTGGGCTGTTACGGTGATGATTATGCGACAACACCTAATCTGGACAAGTTTGCGAGCGAAGGTGTTCGTTACACCAAGGCTTTTGCAACGGCCCCGGTGTGCGCCCCGGCCCGGTCCTGCTTGATCACAGGAGTATATGCCACTTCTTTAGGTACCCAACACCTACGTTCCGATATAAAGCTGCCGGTACAAATCACGTGTTTTCCAGAGTACCTTAGGACCGCCGGCTACTATTGTTCAAACAACTACAAAAAGGATTACAACTTCATAGATGTAGGTGTCTGGGATGATTCGAGCCATACAGCCCATTGGCGTAATCGCAAGCCGAACCAGGAGTTTTTTAGTGTCTTCAATTTTACCTCGACTCACCAGGGCCAGATAAACGGTTCGGACCAGGAGTTCTTTGCAAAGTACCGCTCGAAGCTCAAACCCGAAGAGCGTCACGACCCGGCCAAAATCACATTGCCCCCATATTATCCCGACACGCCGTTCGTGAGAAATATCTGGGCCCGCTATTACGATTTGATTACTTATATGGATAAGCAGGTCGGGGATTTGCTGGCCCAGCTTGAGGCCGATGGGCTGGCTGATAATACAATCGTGTTCTTTTTCTCAGATCACGGCATGGGGATTCCACGGTTCAAAAGAACACTCTACGATTCCGGGCTGCATGTGCCGCTTATCATTCGATTTGGCGACAAGTACAAGCACCTTGCGCCCGCCAAGGCAGGGAGAACAATCGACAGACTGGTTAGCTTCGTTGATTTTGCTCCGACGATCTATAATATCGTGGGGCTCCACAGGCGTCATTATATGCAGGGGCGGGTGTTTCTTGGTCAGCAAGCCGGACCGCCGCGGGAGTACGTTTTTGGGGCGGCCAGCAGGGTCGATGAAGTTTATGAGATGTCGCGCTGCGTTCGTGACAAGCGTTACAAATATATAAGAAATTATATGCCGCACCTGCCGCATATTCAGCCCAGCGAATATCCGGACAGGGCTGAGATTATGCAGGAATTACGCAGGGCCGCTGCTGAGGGAAAGCTCACAGGACCGCAAAAATCATGGTGGGAACCGACCAAGCCTCTTGAGGAGCTTTACGACACACAGGCCGACCCGCACGAGATCAAAAATCTGGCCGATTCACCCAAACACAAGGCCATCCAGAAGCGCTTACGCAAAGTCCTGCGCGATTGGATGGTCAAGACGCGTGACACGGGGCTTTTATCCGAGGCCGAGATGCACATCCGATCGGTCGGTTCGACGCCGTACGAGATGGCCCAGGATTCGGACAAATATTCGCTGGAGCGTATTCTTGACGCAGCGGAGTTGGTTGGCAGGGGGCGGGGGAAACTGCCCAAGCTTGTTGAGTTATTAGCCGACGGCGACGGCGCTGTCAGGTACTGGGCTGTTGTTGGTCTGACTGCCCTGGGCGTGAGGGCAAAACCTGCCTCCGGTGCGCTTGCGAAACTGCTGACAGATGAGCAGCCGAATGTCCGTTTTGCCGCGGCCGGTATCCTGTGCAAGCTTAGTTCGTGCGACAAGGCCCTGGACGTGCTGGCCAAGGGTCTTGACGACAGCCGCGAGACAGTCGTTCTATTCGCTGCTCGCGAAATCCAGGGCATCGGCAACAAATCCTGCCCGATTGTTCCACAAATAAAACAAGCACAGGCAAGGTGTAAAAATTCGGATGGCAGCTACAAAAACAACAACCACGCAATGTTCATAGATTGGGCCCTAAAATACGCCTTACAGAACTGTCCACAATAGTCGAAGCGGATACTTTATGGAGCTGAACGATACTGTAAATAAAGAGCTGTTAAATGAAAATAAAGGCAGCATCACATATTTGGTACTCGTATGTATGGTAGCCGCTTTAGGTGGACTGTTATTCGGTTACGACACAGGCGTAATTAACGGGGCAATAGGCCCTCTTAAAGCACACTTCGCCCTTGATGCAAAATGGGAAGGCTGGGCCACGGGTTGTGCCTTATTAGGATGTGCCATCGGAGCAGCCCTTGCTGGCGTACTCAGCGACTGGCTGGGACGGAAAAAGGTACTCATTCTCTCTGCGATTTTGTTCTTTATCTCTGCCGTAGGGACGGCTTTGCCAAGAAGTATTACCACTTTTATTATTTACCGAATAATCGGAGGAGTGGGAGTCGGGGCAGCATCGATGTCCTCGCCGATGTATATCGCCGAGATAACACCGGCGAGGATTCGTGGCCGGATGGTCTCGGTCAATCAGTTTGCCATTGTATCTGGTTTTATGGTCGTCTATTTTGTCAATTTCTTCATCGCCCTTCAAGGCGACGAGATGTGGAACCAGCAGTTTGGGTGGCGCTGGATGTTCGGTTCAGAGGCGCTGCCCGCTTTGCTGTTATTGGTCCTGCTTTTTTTCGTGCCGGAAAGTCCCCGCTGGCTGACCAAGCAAGACCGTGGGGATGAGGCATTGGATATTCTTACCCGCGTTGACGGCCTTGAATACGCCAAGACAGAAATGGCGGAAATCGAGGAGGCGATTGCCCAGGAGAGCGGATCGCTGAGGCAATTGTTTCAACCAGGTATGAAAATCATACTGGTGATTGGCATTGTCCTGGCCGTTTTACAGCAGGTAACAGGTATCAATGTTTTCCTTTACTTCGGGACTGAAATATTCAAGAAGATGGGGTCCGAAACCAATGCTGCTCTTCTTCAGACGGTGATGGTAGGTGCCGTAAACCTGACCTTTACAGTTATTGCTATATGGACGGTGGATAAGCTGGGCCGAAAGCCACTAATGATGATAGGTTCCGCCGGCATGGGTATTTCACTGCTGGCAATGGGCCTGGCGGCCTTCTTTGGCAGAACCGAACTGTGGCTTCTTCTATTTATCCTTGGTTATATCGCGTGCTTTGCCCTATCGGTGGGGCCGGTAACATGGGTGATTCTCTCGGAGATTTTTCCGACCCGAATCCGCGGCCGGGCAATGGGAATTGCAACAGTCTGCCTTTGGCTGGCCAATTACGTCATCTCCCAGACGTTCCCAATGATGGACGAAAATGAATGGCTGCTCGCAAAGTTTCATCATGCTTTTCCATTCTGGGTCTATGGGGCTTTCTGTGCCGTCTTACTGGTTTTTGTCTGCCTCGCTCTGCCGGAAACCAAAGGCAAAACATTGGAAGAGATAGAAAAACACTGGATGAATTTGTAAATTGGGCGGCAAGAGAACGCTTTGAGGTATTTTAGCTGAAAGTACGAACGGATTTGACTTGATTTGACGGATTCACTAAACTACTATTCTGGTTGGCTCTCAATCTTCCGGTCAATTATTTAGTGCGAGGGTTTGGTGGCGAAAGATATAAAAGAAAATTGCGGCCTCTTCGGCATTTTTGGTGACATAGAAGCTGTTCAAAAAACCTTTTTCGGCTTACACAGTCTTCAGCACCGCGGCCAAGAGTCAGCAGGAATCGCTTCCAGCAACGGCGAGTTTATCCAGTGCTACACAGGTATGGGCACGGTAAGTAGAGTCTTCCGCAGCGGTTCGGGCCTTCTGGATAAACTGGCCAATCCAATAGCCATCGGACACGTGCGTTATTCAACCACAGGTTCGTCCAAAGCCATTAACAGCCAGCCGCTTTTGAGTGAGTACTCCCACGGACAGGTAGCAGTGGCACATAACGGCAATCTTATAAATGCAGCACTGCTGCGGGACGAATATGAGGCACACGGCAGTATCTTCAAGTCCACAAGCGATACCGAAATAATAACTCATCTGCTTGCCAAGCCGACCCACGTCAGCAATCCCGACCCTCTAGCACACGTATTGAACCATCTGCAGGGGGCGTACTGTCTGCTGTTTTTGTTTGCCGACCGCATTGAGGCGGCACGGGACCCTTACGGTATAAGGCCTCTGTGCATTGGCCAAACAGAAAAAGGCTGTTACGTCATTGCCAGTGAGGCCTGCGCTTTCGATATCACAGGGGCAAAGTTTATTCATGAGGTCGAACCCGGCGAAATCGTCCGGCTGGATAAAAACGGTCTCTCCAGCAGATTTTTCGTTAAGCCGGGCACTGTCACACCGGCCCACTGTATCTTCGAGCACATTTATTTCGCCAAGCAAAACAGTACCATTTTTGGTGAAAATGTACACGAGTTTAGAAAAAAGCTCGGAAAGCAACTTGCAATTGAACAGCCGGCCGATGCAGACGTGGTAATACCGGTGCCGGATTCAGGGACCTCGGCGGCAATTGGATACGCAGAGCAAAGTAAAATACCCTTCGATATGGGATTTGTCAGGAGCCACTACATAGGCAGGACATTTATCTCGCCCGACCAGAAACTGAGAGAACTGGAGGTTAAACTCAAACTGGCAATAGTCAATGAAATCGTGCGGGGAAAACGCGTTGTGGTGGTTGACGATTCAATCGTCCGCGGCACAACGACAAGAGGTAAGATGAGGACATTGCGCCAAGCCGGAGCAAAGCAAATCCATATGCGAGTGAGCTGTCCGCCACTCAGGTTTCCCTGTTTTTACGGCGTTGATTTCCCCACCAAAAAAGAACTGCTGGCAAATAATCGCAATTTAGAACAAATCAAAGATTTTCTTGAAGTGGACAGTGTCGGTTATATGTCACTGGAGGGGTTGCTGTCCTGTGCAATTTTACCGGCAGAACACTATTGCACCGCCTGCTGGAACGGCAAATACAGAATACCAGTAGATATCGCGGTGAACAAATTCGCTTCGGAATGCTATCAACCGCAGATGTCTGACGATTTGTCAGAGTCCGAAATAGATGAGTAAATATATCAGCTACGAACAATCCGGCGTAAGTATCGATGCCAACGACGAGATGGTTCGGCAAATCTCCTCATGCGTTGCCAGTACTTTCGGGCCGCGTGTTATTGAGACCAAAAATGCCTTTGCGGGGATGTTTCGGCTTGACTATGATGAAAGACTCTTCAAGAAAAATTACAAGAATCCTGTCCTTGTAGCCTGCACTGATGGCGTGGGCAGCAAAGTTCAACTCGCCGGNAAAATAAAAAAGTTTGACACGGTAGGCATTGATTTAGTGGCAATGAACGTCAATGATATGCTTGTCCAGGGTGCTGAGCCGCTATTTTTCCTCGATTATCTGGCGGTGAATAAACTGGAGCTGAAAGTAATCACGGAGCTGGTAAAAGGTGTTGCGGTCGGCTGCCGACTGGCCGACTGCGCACTAATCGCCGGGGAAACCGCTGAAATGCCCGATACATACCGAAAAGACGATTTCGATATGGCCGGGTTTGCTGTCGGAGTAGTCGAGAGAAAAAAAATTATCACCGGAAAAAACATAAAATCCGGCGATTATATTCTCGGCCTGGCCTCAAGCGGCTTGCATAGCAACGGGTATTCGCTCGTTCGCAACATCTGTTTTAAGAAAGCCGCCTTTGAAATGACCGATACACTGGATGAACTCAACGGTGCTGTGCTTGGTAAAATACTGCTAGAGCCGACGCGAATTTACGTTCGCTCTGTAGTCAAGCTACTGTCACAATACAAAGTTAAAAAAGTTGTCCACGGGATGGCACACATTACCGGCGGCGGACTGCCAGGGAATATTCCGCGAGTGCTGCCAAAAGATTGTAACGCCGTTATAAAAAAATCGAGCTGGCCGGTGCCAAAGATATTTACGTTTCTGCAAAACAGAGGCCCTGTCGAAGAACAGGAAATGTTCAGAGTCTTCAATATGGGGATAGGATTTGTACTGATAGTTGCTGAGGATTTCGCTAATTCGATAAAAAAGAAATTGACCAAGTATGGTGAAAAGGTCTACAAAATAGGAAGAATTACCACAGGTGCCGGCAAAGTAATCCTTAAATAACTCATAGTTAGTGGCTTAGGCCGGCAAGGATTCGTTGCCGGCTCGCTAAGCGATTAATATGGTAATCTTGGACATACCACAGGAGGCAAAATATGAGTGGTATTTTTGGAGTAGTTTCGAAGGGAAATTGTACTGAAATCCTTTTCTACGGAACTGATTATCATTCACATCTGGGAACAGAGTACGGCGGCATGGCAGTGCTTGGGGAAGATTTCGCCCGGCACATACATGACATCAGCCAGAGTCAATTTAAGTCAAAATTCTATGATGATTATAGGCACATGAACGGCAACAAAGGCATTGGTGTTATCAGCGCCCTTGAGGAACAGCCCATCTATTTGAACTCAAGATTCGGACCGTTTTGTATAGTTACCAACGGCATAATTGAGAACTCCGTGGAATTAGCAGCAAAGCTACTAAAGCAAGGAATATCTTTCAGCGAGGTAAGCAAAGGAGCAGTTAATACTACAGAGTTGATAGCAAAGCTCATCAGCCAGGGAAATGACTTAGTTGACGGGATAGAGAAAATGTTTGACGCCATAGCCGGGTCCTGTTCAGTATTGCTGCTCCATAACACCGGGATATACGCGGCACGAGACAGATTCGGCTACACGCCGCTTGTTATCGGCAAAAGGGATAATGCATGGGCGGTGACTACCGAGACCAGCGCGTTTCCAAACAACGAGTTTGAAATAACAAAGTACATCGAACCAGGTGAGATAATTCTGATGAACGAAGGCGGCATAGCGCAAAGAAGGCCTGGTGGCGATGTAAACCAGATATGCGCGTTTCTGTGGATATATACGGGTTTTCCTGCCTCAAGCTATGAGGGAGTAAACGTTGAGACTGTCAGAGAAAGATGCGGCCGGTGCCTTGCAAGGGGCGACAAAGATATCAGGGTTGATGTCGTCTCAGGCGTTCCTGACTCGGGAATAGCTCACGGATTAGGATATGCGATGGAATCAGGTAAGCCATTCAGACGTCCCCTTGTCAAATACACTCCCGGATATGGCAGAAGTTATACACCACCGTCACAGGAGACACGCGACCTGGTAGCAAAGATGAAACTTATCCCCATCAAAGATGTAATCAAAGGCAACAGCATTGTTGTCTGTGAAGATTCTATCGTCAGGGGAACCCAGCTGAGAAACTTCACCATAAAAAAGCTCTGGGATTGCGGTGCGGAAGAAGTACACATAAGGCCAGCCTCCCCACCTCTGATGTTTCCCTGCAGGTTTAATCTTTCCACTCGCACAATCGGCGAACTTGCCGCTCGTAGAGCCATTCACAGTCTGGAAGGTCACGACCTTGAAGACGTGTCAGAATATATAAATGCAAACTGCGAAAAATACAAAAAGATGGTGGAATGGATTGCCAAGGACCTGCAGGTAACCACACTTAGATATCAAACTGTAGATGATATGGTCAAAGCTATCGGCCTGCCCAAGGATAAGCTCTGTCTCTATTGCTGGACAGGCAAATGTCCGGAATCTGCATTGCCAAAACCAACAATAGATATAGTGGATGTAAAGCGACCGTCTGCAAAGAAAACAGCGGAGACAAAGGTCGCACTCTAAGCCGTATTTTGCACAATGATTTGCGATTGCCAACCGAAAAACGAAAAGGAAAAATCGTAAATCGAAAACTTTAAATCAAAAACGAGCTTAATCAGGTTTGGCGCAGCAGCGATAATGTATGTCGGCTTCGCTGCGTATCTGTATCAGCCGTACTTCAAACACTTCGATACACTACAGCATCTTCTGGTCGTAAATGTTTGTTTGGCCTCTCTGGGATGTTTTGTGCTGAGTCGGCGGTGGGTGTCTGCGTTTTGGGGCTCGTTTTTTGCAGGAGCCATTTATGGCTTCGGACCGTTTATGCTGAGCCTGGCTAATTTCCACCCAACGGCAGGTCTTTTAGCAGCGATTGTGCCTTGGTTGTTTTGTCCGGCTGCGCTCTATGCCAAATCCAACCGATGGATAGGTGTGTTGCTTTCGGCTCTGCCGTTTTTGGCAATACTACTTTTCTTCCAGGTATCCATTCCCTACCGCTTATTTGCAGTTTGGAAACAGGCCAGGTTACATTTAGGCAATTTGCTCGGTTTGATAGCTCCGTTTTATCTGGCTCAGCGAAACATAACCGCGACTTTGGTCGGCGTCTATCATATTCCAATAGCAGCGCTGCTTATGGGTTTTTCAATGCTGCTGGCAGCGAGGCGGCTCGGTATAATCACGATTTTTGCGCTCGGAATAGTTCTGGCCTGCTGCTGGTCTTTTCTGAACGTTAGCCCCGTTATGTGGCTTGCCATTCCGGTACTCTGCTGTTCGATACTTGTGGGGGCAGGGATGCAGGGATTTGCATCGTCCGGCTTTGCCGACAGGAGGTGGGTCCTGGCAGCCGCGGTGATTATGGGCATCCTCGCCATTGTAACATTACTGCTGGCGATAAAGTGCTACCAGATATTTGCCGGGCTGGGCAGAGGATATGCAGAGCTTTTTATGGCCAGCGCCTGGATGTACATATTTGGCGCAATTGCGGTCGCTATCATCTTCTTTATGACACGGGCGAAATTGCGCATCGCTCCCCTTCGGTGGGTTATTCTGAGCTCAGCGATGGCGGTGGACATATTCCTTGGCGCAAGATTCATCGTCGATAGGATTCTTTAAATCGAGCATCCGACAACAAGTTATGAGTTGAAGGTCTCTCGCTCAATTTGTCCGAGGTAGAATCGGCCGTCTCTCTGCATAAAATTGATAATGGTATCAAACTGCTGATTTATGTAACGAGTTTCGTTGCAGACCATCGCAATTGCGACGACCGCGCATGTTTTATTGTCCTGATGCTCAACCTCTGCAACGGAAACATTGAACCTGCTTTTCAATCGGCCGATAACGCTCTTGACGATGCTTCTCTTCTCTTTGAGGGAAGTTATCCCCTGCATATGCAATTGAGCTGTCATCACGCCGACAATCATAGAGTTACCTACCGGCTCGCTTTTTTAGTCTCATCTGATGTTGTTATTGTAGCTTGTTCTGGAGGGATTTCAACTCTTCTTATTATGTTTTCACCGATGCGACGATTTGACGAGTCTCGGGTGATTGCAGCTTTTGGGCCTGTTTGAAGGAGGCAACAGACGATTCGTTCTGTTTTTTGAAAAGCTCATTGCCGGCAATAATCTCCTGCAGAGCCTTTGATTTTGTCCTAGCCTGTTTCAAGAACCGAACCGCTCTTGCGCCATACACGCCACCCAATAAAGCGGAAATACCAATAGCTAATTCAAACGCATTATCAGCCAATTGCCATGCATCAGGCCTATCAACTGATTCGGCCAAAGCTGTCCGGGCAAGCTGAAAGTTCGACTGGGCAAGTATATCCTCAGCAGTATCAGCTTGTGGGAATTCCTTTGGCAGGCCACAATAAGAAGTAAAGGCTCTGCTCTGCAACTGCGACAGCCCGGTCAACGCCTGCAGTTTTTCTGAGGCAACCTCGTCCCTGGCAGTGTCCGCAGCCAGTGTCGCTGTGCGATTGTGCAGCCAGGCGTTTTGCTTTTGGGCCTCAGTCGGTGCGAAACGCAGACTGTCACAGCCAGCCAATAGAAAGCATAGTAGAATTAATGTCGCAAGAATCCTTTTCATAAGTTCTCTCCTTATACTGTCTTGCCCTTGTTAATCGATTAAAAAGTCTCTTTTGGTGTGTCCGTTTTGTTTAAATCTCTCTCAAGCGCCCGCAGGCGATATTCATACGAAATGCTTTTTGACTGAAGTGATTCGAGTTTTTGTCGAAAATCCTTCTGGCACTGACACAAATATGTCACATCGTGCTGCAGCAAATCAAGCTGTCGCTGCAAATTGACCCAACTACCCACAATCAAAGAGGCTAAAAACACCAACTGAAGCAGCACAGAAAGATTTACCCTGCGATTAAACTGCCAGCTTCTCGAATTCTCTTCAGCCATTTTTACACCGGGACATAGAAAACATTCTTGCCACCCACTCTGGACATTACCGCATAGGCCCCGGCTGGGAGCTGACCATCCTGAAGAAATGATTCAGCCAAATTGACTGCCTGCATCTGCCCACCAATCTCTATCGGCAGCGATCCTGCATCGCCTATCTCTACAACCCGGACGTTATAGACATTGTATGATGACAGACTTTTGACCTTAACAGCCCAAGCGGCGGCTCTGGCGCCAGGGGAAGTAACAACTGATATTTCTTGAGTTTCTTCTGAGCCCTTTCGGGCAAGTCTTTCCAGTACCTGCTGGTTATCTACAATATCCGCACCGTTGCTCATAACTGTTACTTCCTTTTGCGAACGATTTTCAAATTCGTACACTGCTTTTCAAAATCCATCTGCACCTGCTCTATCCAACTGACGCTTCGGTTATCGCTCCTGCAGCCGAGCAGGTCCCTGCTTTCAGGACTTGTGCTCACCCTATCGCCAATTCTGTAATCAAAGGCCAGGTAAGGCGTCTGCACCTCGACAGTCTCGATAGTCTCAGACGCCACCTGAGCCCTTTTACGCACAAATTCGTATAAAGCAATAGAATCGTCAGCCTCGTCAGGCACACCGAGCGTACCGTCGGATGAATTTGCAAAAATGCTCTGACCCGAAACCTGACGATACTTGAACTGACGGGGCAGTGTAATAATATGCTCAATCACAGGCACGGTCGAATCAACAGGCCCGTCGGCAACCACACAACTTAATCTCTCATCGCTGATTACTGATGCTGTCATCCTGAACTTCAATACTCCCTTCAGAGCTGCCACCCAGGTGTCAACATCGAGCCGGTCACTGCTGAGCCACAACCCACACTCATTGAGCAGGTTATTAAAGGCGTAAAGATACTGCCACCAATGCAAGCCGTTATCGAACGAAACCTGCAGAAAATAACCCAGCGACCTCTCCTGTTTGTCTGTGGTTAAGACAGGCCAGAAGCGCCTGCGACGACGAACGAAATTACCACTCTGGAAAATTTTTAAAAAGTCAAACGCAACACCCTGGTTGTATGGGTCGCCACTGTAGTCACCTGCCTCGTTGAGACACCATTTACGATATACATCCTTTACCTGATANAAATCNGGATTGGNCGAAGGTGAGAANTTATCATAATCNGTATCCTCNNGGCTTCCGTCCCAGGCCTTTACCAATTCGAAGGTCGCTTCATAAACTTTGAAGTCACCCTGAGCAATATACTTGTGCGTTATCGGCCAAAAATTTTTCCTGCTGTGCAAACTTGCGATATTTGTCTTTGAGATGGTAAACTGTTCGCCCTGCGGCTGGCAATTTAACTCAACTACTCTGTCTGCACCACTCTTATAGAACATAATCGCCTGGTTGGGGCCGGTCGATACAGGCCGGGGAACGAATTTGAACCTCAAACCAATCCTATCGCAACACCGATGCATAGCTTCCACCAGGTTTAACCCGGTCACATCAAGGTCACGAACTATTTGGTTCTCGGTCAACGCCCGCAGTTGCTCAATGGGCGGTGTTTGCAACTGGCCGCTCAGCAAATATTCGCACAGCAGGTAATCAATCACTTCCGCATAGCTCCAGTGCTTGCCTTGCGACGCTTCAGCACAAAAGGCTGTATAGCTCTTGCCGTTAACTTCTATCGGAAAAAGATTAGCATTGGCCTTGCCATTGGGATTAAACGCGGTGTCGGCACCAGCCAGAAACAAACTCGAGCCGTCTGAATCACCCACTCGCTGGCCATAGACGGTGGTACGTTTTAGACTTGCGCTAAAATCCTTGACTACGATTTCCACCCTTTCGCAGTTAGGTCCGATTTCTGTCTCGATGCCTTCTATTTGACCCTCAAAGAGAAGAAAAGCAAAAGCCGCTGCGCCTGGTGGGATACCGTTATAAATTTGCTGGATGCAAACGCGTTTTCCCATAGCAAGTTCGGTCTCAATATCCCCAGCAGCGACCAAATCAGCGCTTGTGTACGCAGCAGGATTATAAGCTAATCGGGCCCAGCTAAACTCCGGCCAGCCGCCGCGTACAATCTCTATCGGCTCAAGAAAGGGGCACAATGCACCTTCGAGCAAAATTGAGACAGTAGCCCCAGGAAGTGCCAGTCGTGTTTGAGTCGATTGGAAAAAGTCAATTCTGTTAGACATAAAAAACCTCAGATGCGTTAGATAGTTTCAGCACTTAGAATATTGACCGCACCGGGACTTGCAGTATCAAGCTGTATCCTCATTTCAGCCAATGAAGCATTTGCCGCCCCAGCAGCATCTTCAGCTCTTATACAAAAGAGATATTTGCTTGCCTCGAGCGTGTCACTTTGGTAGCTATAAAACCTTAGACCGGCGTAGCAAATCGTGGCAATTGTGTTTTCATAATTGATTTGTCCTGTACCGGCGTCATAATAAACTTTGAAACACGCAGGCGGCGACTGCTGCTTAACAGGGCAATAGTACCAAACAAGCTGTACCTTGTTAGCATCCACCTGTTTGGCTCTTGCCTCAAAAATATTATTGGGTTGCGGCTCTGCCAGGTTCCCGCCGGCATCTATTGAAACTTTGACCGCAGCAGCTAAGGTATGTTCCTGACACCCGCAATTATTGACCCGACGAACAACATAATAATATGTCGAGTTACTATTGTGTGGAACGTAGCTGGGCGGCCAGATCTCAGAAGCCTCTACTTCGGTCACCGCGAGTATATTGGAGAAATCAATCTTATCGAGGCTGACCCCGCGATAGAGCACCTGACAACCTGTAATACGAGGCCAGAAATCCCCACCGGTCAGACCCATTCCAAGCCTGACGCCGTTTGGCGAATCACCTTCATATAAACTGTCAAAAAACTCAGCTTCCATAATCTCAAAATGTCACAAAAAAATAAACTTTACGGTCCTCCCGGCTCTCTATCCAGCGTGCTCTCGCCGTCTGTAATACCAAGCCGCAGGATCGTATTGCCACCAGCATTCTTAATTTCCATATCGCCTGTGATTTTATTCTGGCTCATTTTATTGACCAGCCGCATCAAGGCATAAAAATCCAGCCGAACTTCAACGGGAATATATCGCTCGGCATTAGCCAGATTGTTATTACCATTTTTATCGACATCCAATACCGCGATAAGGTCGCCTGCATCAAACGGTGCTGTCCCGTAAGCGACGCTGAATTTGTACCAGCCGCCGCCGATTTCGCTGATAGTAGGTGCATCGCCGGATTTGTCGCTGCCTGACAGTGTCTTCAAGCTTTCAAATCCAATTTGAGCTGCTGCATCGGTCAGCGGTTCTCCATCCTTTGATACATAAAAAGGTATTTCGATTGCCGTATTTGACATTTTTTAAACTCCTATCGAACAATTCTAAGTCTGGCCATATTCGTTATACGCTCACGATCTCCGAACTGATACTTCTGTAAGATAACTCCCATCTGAGTGGGATTGCCGCTTATATCCGGCTTGCCGCCGCGAAGCACCGCAGGATTGCGAGGCCTGAAATCACCGTTGGCCGCATCTACAAACTGCGGGTCTTGCTCGATGCTATCCTGCTCAGGTAATGCACCAACCAAACTAAACTGTCCGCTGCTATTGCTGTGAGCACAACAATATGCAACGTAAGGCGCCATCAAGCTGCCAGAGATATCAGCATAAAATCCCCATTGCCCATTATCTTTAGCGATACAATTGATAACTATGGGATTATATCTATAAAACTCAAAGCCGTGCTTGCCATTGTCATAGGCAACACAATTCATTACCACTCCCCAACCCCAATTACTATATACCGAGAAGCCACTGTACTTTGTTCCTCCCTTACCGTTACCATAGGCAACACAACCTATGGCAATAGAGCCGGAATAACCACCTACGCGATAAAAACCCTGCTGCGTATTATTAGAAGCGATACAGTTTATAAGACAGTGACCTGGGGTACCACTGCTGGAAGATACGTTGAATCCATTACTGCTATTACCATCCGCTTTACAGCCCGTTAGGACAAAACCTCGTCCAACATTCAAAGCCCAACCATCACCCGCACAACTATTACCCTCACAATTTTTGAATCTAATACTATATACATCCGCATGTCCCGAAGACCAATTTATGAAAGCATCCTCGACAATTATGTTTTCGAAAATTACATTCGCAATTGCACTGTTGAAACGAATGCCTCCGAAAGGAATAAAACCCACATCGTCTTCACCATCAAGCGTAATCTGTCCCCCGTCCCCCGGTTGCGTAGTAAAGCCGCAAAGACGCTTAAACGATTTGTTAGCGAAACTACCGCCGGCTGTTCCAAGATTCCAGGTCCCAGTAAAATCACCATTGCTTTTGGATTGACTTTTGTTGCTATAAATTGTGACGCTGTAACCATTCGTTGCGTCTGTATCGTTCCAAGCATTCTGGGCATTATCAAATGCACCACCAACTTTGGCATCTCCCTCAGTCTGGCCGGTAGGACTATACGTCAAATCAACAGTAATTGAATTATCATCACAGCTTATGACCTCAAATCGTCCATCTGAATATTCGCCAGTATCAAAGGCTAACATAGCCACTAAGCCAGCCTGGCAGCTTATAAAAGCGCCCTCCTTTGTTAATTTAACTTTGCCGCCATTATTGGATATATCGCAGGCAGTACCACTACCATTCCAGGCATCAGCAGCCGATACCGGCTCACCGTTGGTTCCCATTACATCCGAAAGCGTCAGACTGTTGTTCCAAAAACTCAAAGTACAGCCACCAGCATACCAGTCGCCGACTTTTGTACCCTTACCACCAACGAAAAAGACCGAGTCCTTACTATTGAATATTGTAGGCATTAGCCACCTCCGGTCTACCCTCAAGCCAGATAGTCACATACGGCTTACTGCCCTGCCTGCCCCGTTCAGCTTGCCAATCAGGAAAATGAGCATCAAGCCAACTTTTATCTTGTTGCGTTAAGCCCTGTAGATCCTCCTCATCGTCTCGGTTTTGCAGAGTATCAATAATACTCCGCTTCATATTGTTAAGAAAAGCGAGACTAAAATCACGAGTCTCCAGCAACTCTGCGACCTGGTTGAAGCCTGCATTTTGCACCTGCTCATTGGTATAATTACAATCGAGCGCTATCTGCTTTAGCTTTTTGTAATGTGGATGATTCTCCATCAATTACCTCACATTTCGTAGCTCATGATTCGAGAATAGAATTTCGAGTCACAATTCACGCTTTTATGCTTCCTCGGTCCAGGTTCCGTTCTTGGCAATAGTCACCCAGTCACCATTCGAATCGGCAATAAGCCTCAAACACTCACCGATCACATCGGCTGACTTATACTTATCAGCCACCTGGCCGCTGTCATCCCTTATTGTTGCCGTGCCGGGGTCGACCCGCAGTTCCTGGGCGGCCTGGACCGCAAAAGTAAATACCGTCCCCTGCGGAGCTGATGTCGGCAGCGTAAGCGTAATTGTCCCGGTGGCGCCTAAATTCGTGTGAACACTGTCAGATTCAGCCGCCGTCAGCGTGTCATCGGCCGTATGTGCCTCGATCCTCTTTTTCACCCCACCGGCCTCATATGGCATCACAACGTTATGACCAGCGCGGGAATCAGTTATCGACTCGACGTTCCCACCTGAGGTGCTTACTACCGCCAAGCGAATATGAGGCGTGGTTGCCATATTCGGGAAGCTGCTGTATTCGTTGGTGACAAGATTGGCAGCCGAATCCAAATAGACATAAATATTTGTCTTGTCATCCGCCAAAATATTGCCCGATGAGCCGTTATAGCTGACCAGCTCCGTACCCAGCCAGAACTTGCCCGCTTTTACGCCAATATTCAGGCCTCCCTCGTCATAGACCCTCAAATCGTTTGACCGCCGTGTAGCCAGCAATAGCCGATACAGCAATTTTCTAAAGTGCAGATAATAAGGCGATGTACCAGTAGGTATATACTCAACGCCGGTCTCACTATCAGATTGTATATTTAACAACGCATTATCAGATGGATAAACTTCAGCCATAATATTCTCCTTCTTACTCTTTTACGAAACACTCAGCACCAATTGATTCGTCTGTTTATCGAATGAAGAAATACTTATCCGCTCAGTAGGTCTTGGTGCCGGTGTCACCATGACTTGGTCGGTTTCGCTGGCACTGCTTTCATTACCCGCTTCGTCAGTAACCTTGACGGCAAATGTGTAAATGCCTGAGCACAGCGGCGGGCCTGTCCACTCGAATGTATCAGCACCTTGACCAAATTGACCATGACCAAAACTGCCCCTTCCAAATCCTACCGCCGCCGCTGAGTCATAACCGAAATCACTTGCGCCGAACCTGCTCATTCCGAATCCCGCCTTATCCTGCCAAGCCGGCCAGACCCTAATCGGCGAATCATTAAGCGCCTTGTCGTAATCAATTTCGCCCGTGCCATTGTCAAAATATACTCGGGCGGTTGCGCCAATCGGTATGTCTTGGCCACGCAACACACTGATTCTCACCCGCCCACTCTGGTCAATCAACGAATCAATCTCACTGCTAAAATCAGCATCTGCTTGTTCAGCCTCAACGGCAAAAACTTCGATACGAACCGGCGACTCCAAAGAGGTAGGAATCTGAACAATCATCTGTCTTTGCTGACCGTCAACCGTCACCCCTGCATATTTGCCGTTGACATAAATCTGATAAAACTTATCGCTCCAAGCCGACCACCACCTTACCAAAGCTATCCGTGGCATTCCGACATACCCACCATCCTCCCAAATACCGCCGGGCAATTCGAATGCCCTGACCCTTTCTATCCCGCTGCTGATAAGTGCCATTACTACTATACCCTTAACTGCGTATAAACGATTTCATAATCGATAACTACGCCGCCGCCACTTTCTCGCTCTTTGCTTACCTTGAAAACATCCATTCGAAGATTACCAAACGCTTTGCCGCCGCTGGTTACCAACGTGTGCGTATCCCCGTCCATATAAGCCGATATAACGCTGATTCTGCCATCCATTTGCGATCGGCTTTTCGCCCGCAACACCCCTTTCTGTTTTATCTTTCTACCACGTCCGCCCAGATCAATACTCAACACACCGTCCAGTCCCGGCACCGTTCTCTCTATCGAATCCCGACTAACGCTCCCCGGCTCGATTTCTAACTGCTGCTCGTCAAATAAATATTGTCCATCCAAAGTGGTACTCATCTGTTTTCCTTCGCTAACTAATCCCGCACCAACCTTATAGATGCTCCAAACCTACTAACATCAGCCACCCCGTCGGAGCCCACATCAATACTGAGCCGACATCGCTCTTTTGCCCTCTCAAAAAGCTTCTGATAGTGCAAACTCTTCTTCCAGTAGTTCTCATCCTCGGCTTTACTTGCTAACATTGCATACACACTTGACACGACCGCGAAGACAGACGCTCTCTTTACGACATCTGTATCCAGAACATCCTCCGCATCATAGGTACTCCCAGGATTACCCGGCCTAATACCGAAGTATTCGGTCAACCGAAATCCGGCTTCGCTGGCCTGTGGCCTGAACGTGCTGATGCGGTAGGATATGTCAGTAGCCGCCGGCGGCGCAATAGCATCGTCATCTGAATCTGCCCTGATCACTGAAACGCTAAGCTGTGTTGCAGAACCCACAGAAACTATCTCATACGCCCCGTCCAGCGAGCCATCTGCTGATTGCAGATATATAACCCCACCTGCCGTTACCAAAGCACCTACAAAATCCGCACCGCTTGCGGTAAATGTCGTCCCGCTGAGCGTCCCACCTGTCCCTGCCGCCAATACCTGACCCGAAAGATGTAATTCGCCGAATAATATCGGTTCGTACTTCAAAATATCCGCATCGTTTGAAAAAATAACCATTTTCTTTAGCCCTCTTCTCGCGTAACCGGCGGGATTAGGTGCCCAAAGAGCGGTTGTCCCTTCGGGCACCCTCGGCCAAAACGCTTCATTTTACATCTTGGCTAACCCACCACTATTTAGCTGGTACTCAGACTGCGAATAAGCCCGTGTGCTGCTTCGTTCTTGAACTCCAGGGTATATTCGCCAATCAGCTCGCCACACTCATAGTCACCGCCGCTTGCTAACGGCTTGAAATGAAAGCTCCGCCCCGCTAAGGGCAGAACACTGATACGGGATGAATCCAGCAGTAACGCAGCATCCTGCGGAATCCATCGCGAGGTAACAATTCTGCAAACACCGAAATCACTTTCGTAAACACTAATCATATCGGTGAAAGTAGTATCATTGGCTCCGTAGGTTCGACTGTCGGCAGAGAAAGCGTTTATCTTTCGCTTCTGGAACCCCCCAACCACAATCAGGTCAACATTACCGTTGCTTTTTTCCCAAATCTTCCTGAGCACATAATTAATCTTAGCCTCATCAAGCTCGGTGCCCGTTGGAAAGCCGCTGTCACCTGTATGGAAAACATTCGTCGAGAGGTGTTGCGTAATACCCTTCATCGACCTTCTTACCGAGCCGCTGCCTTCGGGATTACTCGTCGGCTGGCCGCCGTTGATAACTGTATTTTCCAGATCACGAAGCAGCTCCCGCAACCGCTCCTGCTTTTGATAATCCATCTCGTCAGCCAGACCCAATTGGCCCGCAGCCATATCGGTCCCACTCACTTCCACCGCAGCGGTAAATATCTGCGTGTAGTTGCCGCAGCGGCTTCGATTGGTAAATCTGGCACTGGGCTTGTCAGCCCCTTCAAGAGCCGCATTTCCGAGAATGTAGATTACCTGATTGTCAGATAGGTCTTCCGGAGTAGTTCCGCCATACCCCCGAATTACAGTGAGGGTATCGCCATTAACACCGGTAGCCAGCATCAATTCCTCCGAACCTTCCACCTGAATCTGATCTCCGACACGGAATCTGCTGCCGTTATCAACCACAAAATCGGTGTCAGTCGCTGGATCGGTATAGGTGCTGTCGTTAATTGCGTCCTTATTGGGCAGAAGTTCATCTTCAAGCCATTCATGGTGCGTACTGGTCGCTTCTCTCATCGGATCACCCAAAGCATCCAGTAAGGGCGTCTCATAAGGCGAAATTATCCCGATCAAATCCGATACATCTTCAGCCAATTCCGGTAGAGTCGTACCCGCCGAATAAGTTGCTTTTCCTGTAAAAGCCATCTGTTTTTCTCCTTTTTGGTTAGTAGTTATGGACTTATAGTTCTCATCTATAAACCCACGAACTATAAACTTAGATAAAATTTCTTCGCAGTTTCAGATACTCTTGCAAATCTGTCCGATTACCTGTCGTTGCCGCTTTCTCGGCTGCTCTTTCGAGGATTGCCTGGCTGTTTTGCATCCGGTCCTTAACTCCCGCGGTTTTTTTCGCCGTCGATGCCCCATCACTATTATCGGCGAACAGATATTGCTTTTCTCTCTTTAACTGCTTTACAACACCGTCCAAATCCGTATCGTCCTGACCTTCTATCCTGGCCTTGGCAATTAACACGGCCGTTTCCAGATCGACAGTCCCAGCAGCAGCTAATTTGCGCGTCAGTTTTTGCTCGACTTCAATACTACTCAACTGCTCAGCCATCTTTTTGGCCTCTGATTTTGCTTCCCTCAATTGCTCAGCCAAAGCTTCGATTTTTTTCTCAGCACTCTGTGCTCTCTTTCGATAGCGGATTGATTCGGTCACAGGAACAAGTTTCAAGTTATCCACCTCACTGTTAGTGTGTCCCGCTGTGTCTTCTGACAAAATTCCTTCGTCTGCGTCAATCGTACTCATAAAACCTCCTAATTAGACCTCAGTCCGGAACCCCAAACGCACTTTATTGCGGCAGGGAATCCTCTTAACTTTCTTTCACGATCTCGTAGCCTAATTCTCTGAGCAACTGCTCAGTCGGCACACCCAATTCTTTTTTGATCTGGGCCTCCTTTAGCTTTTCCATCATGTTTTCCGGCAGCGGACTGGGAAAAATAATATCAATCTCTCTGTCCGCCCCGCCAATTTTGTAGATGTTGGTCTTATCGAGTATGTCCAGAACCATTTGGGCGATCTTTTTCAGCCCTTCGCTGTATGTAAACCTCTTTCGTTCGGTCTTGGAAAGCATCCCCATAAACGTCAGTCTAAGGGCCACAGCGCTTGTCAGGTTGCCGAGCTTATTCTTCAATACTCCTGCCACCACTGGTGTCACTCCACTGGCTTTATCCATCGCCTCTCTAATCTCAGCGATGTGCATATCCTCGCTCGGTGTCACCGCATCACCACCGAACTCTTCGATAGCTGCATCCGGATTGTCTGTGTACCACATCCTCCCCGGCGATACGGGCCTGTCCTCAAAGCCCTCTATCCCCTTGCCAAGATACATCTTAAACGACTGAAACGTAATCCTGCTCGCCCTGTCACTCAATCTGGTATTAAGTTCATCCTGCAGCGGTATCAGCGGCTCGACATCACTTAAACCCTCGTAGTAGTATGGCTGAGCAATGTTCTGTATATGCACAACCGGCAAAAATCCCCACGGCAATTCACTTTCTGCAACGAGCTGCTTGTCCTCATACCTCTGCCACCCAGTAGCCGAAGTAATCTCCGTCACTGCAACCACCTGCCTTGCGGTCGCAGGCTGGCGACTATCACCACTTCGTCTGATCTGCGACAATAGCCTCGATAGAAAAGAGGTTTTCCCACTCAGGGCGTTCCGGCTCTGTAGGAAGTGCTGCACGTAATATATGATTTTTTTGTAGTCGTTCTCATCCAGAACAGGCAGTGCTCTCGGTGCTTCAATCAGTTCCAGGCCGATTGTGTGTGCCAATTGCAGCACATCTTCAAAGTTTGGTGATTGGTGATTTGTGATTGATGATTTGTCGTTATCTACCCACTTACCATTAACCCGACTACCATTTACCAGCGCCGTAATTTCTTCGCCAGGCCTGACAAGACAATCGACAAAACCGTAAACACTTCCGAGCACTGCCATATCTTGAAAAAATCCGATACCGCCGTTAGCCGCAAACACTGCCTTCAATATAGATTCGATTTCTGCACGTTTTTGGCTATCCGTTGATTTAGAAACAAAACTAACTGGCTTTCCGAATAGAAAATCCACCGCTGCATTTATTCGCCAAGCGATATCATTTTCGATTACTACCTCTTTTCGCTGCACATCTCCGATTCTCCTTGCACCGAAGACTCCCGCATTCGCCGAGTGCACAAGCCCCGTTATTCTTGCAGGCAGTCCGTATTCTTGGGCCTGCAGATAGCATCGCCCCAATTCGTGCCCCCCTCCTGTTTCGCTTTGCGGAGCAAAATAACGGAGGTTTGCGTAATATTCCCACAGCTTCGAAAAGTGTGTCTGAATATCTACCGCGTGTTCATCAACGAGCCAGTCGATGTAATCTTCTTGTAGCAGTGGGTCTTTAAAGATACCAAGGTCAAAAGCCATATCCTTTCCTCACTTTTTTAACCACAGATTTCACAGATTTTAATTGTCTCTGTTTTCAGCTTTGCCACAGGTATTTCGTCCGCGTAATCCACATAATCGGTATTTTGTAATTTACATTTTTTCTCTGCGTTCTCGGCGTTCTCTGCGGTTAATCTTTTTTATGTCTCTCTATAATTGGGCGAACCTGCACGTTTGAGTCGAAAAATGTGGCATTTTTTAGAGGAGTATTTTTCGTAAACCCTTAGAGACAAAGGACTAAAAATTTTTTTAAAAAATCCCAATTTTCCCATTAACTACCTGCACATTTGATTGATTTTTTTGACAAACCTGCGCGACCTCCGTATAATTACGTGCCGTTCTCCGTGAGGAGTCCCAGGGACAAATTCCGCGGACGCAAAACCTCCTGTACACTGATATCGTTAAACAAAACAGGGAGGTAGAATATGAATAAGACGACTAATTCGAAGACAAAAGACATATTGAACCTTATTTTGAGGACTGCACAATCGACAATTAAGAAGTGCTTCATACCTCTGGCCGAGTTTTTAATTTTAGGTGCCACAGCAGTCCCTTCCACTGGTGCAGTTCCTCTGCCTGAACTCACGGTGCCGAACGGCTTTGGCGTCAACATACATTTCAGAGGCGAACCCCGCGATTTGGATTTAATCTCAGACGCAGGCTTTAAGTTCATCAGGATGGACCTGACGTGGGCAGCTGTAGAAAGGGAAAAAGGCCTTTACGAATTTGAGAAATCCGGCTATGACGCCCTGACGAAAGGATGCTCCAAAAGAGGCATACGTATCCTGTATATTCTCGACTACAGTAACCGGTTGTATGAGTCGGACAGATCGGTCCGTACAGAGCAAGGTCGCAGGGCGTTCGCCGCTTTCGCCGAAGCTGCTGCAAGGAGATACGCAGGAAAAGGCATTCTCTGGGAGATATGGAATGAGCCGAACATAAAGCAGTTCTGGCGACCGCAGCCAAGCGTCGGCGATTACTGCAAGCTGGTCGAAGAAACCGCCCCTCAAATAACAAAAGCGGACCCGTCCGGCCTGGTCGTCGCTGGCGCTACATCAACAATACCATTTAACTGGCTCCAGCAGTGTTTCGAAAAAGGACTCTTAAAATGGATTGATGTCTTAAGCGTCCATCCATACCGACCACAAGCCCCGGAGACGGTCATTAAGGACTATGCTAGGCTTCGTGAACTCATCACACGTTACGCTCCCATAGGCGACCCCCCTTCCACCCTCAGTAGCAAAGCTACTACGGAGGACAGGGTGCGGGAACATAAAAAGATACCTATCATCTCCGGCGAATGGGGTTACTCCAATCTTAACTGGGATAAAACTCGTTTATCTAACGACCAACAGGCACAGTATCTTGCCAGAGAATTCTTGATAAACCTCTATCAGGGCATCCCTGTTAGTATCTGGTATGATTGGAAGAATGACGGAACTAACCCCAACGAGAGAGAACATAACTTCGGCACTGTCACAGATGACCTAAAACCAAAAGCCGCATATCTGGCAGCTAAGACTCTTGCCTCTACGCTAAAGGGCTACCGCATCGAGAAACGCCTCGATTTAGGCAGTGCAAACGATTTTGTCCTAAAGCTAAACAGAGATGGTAACGAAGCGCTTACATTCTGGACAGTCGGCAAATCCCATCAGCTATCGTTTCCGCTCCCTCCGGGTAGAGGGATACTTATCAACTTGCTTGGCGACAAAACCAAACTTTCCTGGAAAACCGATGGATTGAAGCTGAGTATATCACAAAGTCCACAGTATTTGCTTATAAAGGGTAAATCCCGTTAGAAGACGCATTAGCTGACTTGTAAGCTCGGACAGGCCAAGAAAAAATTTCGTGCAGGACTATCCCCTGATTTACTTATTGTTTTGCTCGTCTTTTATCCTGTAAATGGGTTCCCATTTCGCTAAAATACGCGAAATGGGGCCCAATCCTGTCTAAAATGAGATGCGACGGCAATCACTCGTTAGCTTCTTTTTGCAGGAGCTCAATAATTTCGGCCTTTGTGGGTAGTGCCTCAATTGAGCCGAACTTCGTACAGGCCAAAGCCCCTGCCGCGGAGGCGAATTTAACCGCTTCTCTTACATCGTCCTTTACAGCACAATAAGCAGCAAGTGCACCAGCAAAGGCATCGCCTCTGCCCGTCTGATCGACAAGCTCCACCTCAAAAGCCGGAATATGGTCGGCACTGTTTCTGTCAACGACCATACAGCCGCGCTTGCCCATTGTTATGACGGCAGAGTCAACGCCGCGAGCAACCAGGTCGGAGCCGATGAGCTTGGCCGTGCGAATATTGGCGGCAGAATGGTCGGTAATATCGGCGGCCTCGTAAAGATTTGGAATCAAGATATCAGCCGAAAAATACTCGATTGGTAGAGCGCTGTCGTGCCGGCCGGCTTGCTCTATCGGCCTGGCAGGATTAAGAATGACCTTCGTGCCGTGTACCTTCGCACAGCGAAGGGCAGTTACAATTGCCCTCTGCGGCAATCGACCGTGAATCAAACAGACATCAGCTTCAGAAATAATCTGCTCAGTAGCATTTATGTCCCGCGGTCGTAAAGCGCTGTTGGCACCGGTATATATACAAACGGCATTTTCGCCTGCGGCGTTAACAAGCGTTACAACAACGCCGGTATTTTTGGCCCCCGCGGAATAAACAGAGTCGATATCAACGTTGAACTCAGCCAGACTTGCCTTGGCCATGTGGGCGAATGGATCGACACCGACCTTGCTGATAAGATGCACCTGACAGCCACACAGAGCAGCTTCCACCGCCTGATTGGGCCCCGGACCGGTGACTATGTATGAAAGAGCAGAGCCGGTAACACTCTGCCCGGCAGACGGGATTTGGCCGCACCTTACTGCCATATCAACATAGGTACCGCCAATTACAACTACCTTAGGGATCCTTCCTGGCATTTTTATCCTCGCCAACCCTGGTCAATGGTAACTGGTAAATCCAACTGGCCTCTGAGTCTCACGACGCAAGTCGTGGCAGAAGGCAATCTTGCCGCACCAATCACCAGTTTCCAAGTATAACCGGTTGACGGACAAAAGCAAAACTTTTTTAGAACAACCTCCTTTCTAAACTCACCATTTCCACGTTAAATTCTATGACTATCTTACACGCCCTATGTAATAAGATTCCATACCGAGCTCTCGGCACCAGCCGATGCCCCAAGACCTAAGTACTCAAGTCCCGTGGCCGCTACAGTCGTGATAGGCACAGGTTTCTCAATTCGACGTCCAGCCCTAATACCCAGGCCGAGCACAATCATCCAGACTCGCCGGCAGCCATCATCCGCACCCTCGTTAGTGTAGAAGTTGCTATGATGAATAAAGCCCCAGCGACCGGGCCCATCAAGTTCACGCCCATGGTCAGGCAGTACTAGCAGAAGGGTCCGCCCACGATATTGCTCGACCGCTTCTACTGCCTGCCACAGTCTCCAGGTCAGTTCATCCGTGCGCCGGATAGCTTCAACATACCGAGACCACGAACCATAGTGGGCACAGTCAATCTCACCAAAGTCTACGGCCATCACATCTGGAGCAAACGTGCGCATGCAGGCGATGACCCGGTCAGTCAGAAACGCGTCGTGGCTTGTGGTGCCAGACCCAGCCTTCCATCTCGCGTAGTCAGTGGCAAGGAAAGCACACGCCTCTTTCGAGCGGAGGCCTTCCACTGAAATACGGCTTTCCAAACGTGCAAGTCTTGCACAGACTTCAGCCGCCTTAATCCCGGCATCGGACGAACCGACTGATGCCGCACGCTGCATTCGCCGGTCCATCTCCTCTGCTGTCGTGCGAGGAATCGTTGGCGGCTCGACCACATTCGCGGCGTAGGGCCTTCCATAACCCGATGCGAGACTCTCTCCGGTCTTGGCAAGGATTGAGGCATAGACAAATGCCCAAGTGGTTGTATCCGGCGCATGGCGGGCCTTACGGTATATCTCAAAGATGGTTGGGTGCGCAACCGGCTTCGACCAGTCGATATCATCCCATTCCCAGTGACCCGTCATAATCGAACCGGCACAGTTGGGATGAACGACCTTATGTTCCACACGCATGTTGGTAAACAGAGTTCCTCTCGGGACTATCTCATTCCAAAGTCTTGGGATGTAGCGGTGCTCGGGATCACCTATCGATTCACTCGAACGGGTACCTCCACCAAAAAGAATCACTATGAGCTTGCGCTGCTTTAGGTCTTCAGATGAAGAAACTTTTGACCGGCGCTTAAATGCACCGAGGACGGTGCCCGCACCACCAAGTGCTGTCGCCGCTCCGATGCCCACCGAAGCAGATAGAAATTGCCTTCGATGAATCTTTCCCGCCATCTTAACGACTCACTTTCTGCTTCGCTTGTTGAACCACCTGCGGCACCCTGTTGTTTGAGCTATCGACAGCCACCTTTGTTCCTGTCTTCTTCCACGCCTCTGCGTCTACGGCGAGGTATAGCTCTCCACTTTTTTGCTTGAGTACCGCTCGGTAGATGTCGAATCGCCCTTTCTGAGAGTTATCCCGACTAACTGCCCTCTCCTCGACTCCACCATTACTGCACGCAACAGACCCCCGGAAACCAACTCCCTCAGGCACAGCAACCTCAAGGTTTATGGGACCAAACTCTTTCCACAACGAAGCGGGGTGCACAACGTATGCAAGCTGATAGCTCGATGGCAAGCGTGTGTCTGAATAGGCGTACTGACTATAGCTCACCGTGAGTGTCTGGGTCGATTTGGCCGGGAACTTCACTTGATAATACAGGATGTTCATCGGAGCGAAAGTAAATATTACCGGCAGATTCTTCAAAATCGCCTCGCAGGATGCTTTTTCTGATTCACTTATTTTTGCTTGTGGGTCGAGGTAATCTACCCTCGCATATATCGTTGGGTCGCTGGGGCGTGTAATGTTTGCGGCCTCGTTAAGCACGCTGGGCTCGACTGTTATCTCACGAGGCCGAACCTTTCCAGTTGCCAGGTCTACAGACCTCTCACGCACATCCCCTCCCCAGGCCGTAAAGATTGCCTCGTATGCGGCAGCAACCTTCGGCTCAAAGCGAGAAGCGAGCTGAGTGAAGAACTGTGTGGCCTTCTGCTCTCCAATCGCTGCCAAGGGACCAAGGTTCTCATTTATGAGCTTGTTAAGCTCTTTGTCCGCTCCCAATCCAAATCCTGCGATGCTTCTGTCCCGCGGATAGCACTTCACCTTTCCAAAGTCAAGACTTACATACTCAACCATTAGCGCTGCATCTCGTTCGTTCCACATTAACGTATCTACAAAATATGAGGAGAGGGCGTTGCGTGCAGTATTACGTGTTTTATCTGTTGAGTTTCGGACAAAGGTGACGAGCCCATTAAGTTTAGTTTCATCGGAAATCGCTTTTTCAATGACTTCTCTAGCGCGCTGCCGGCTGATTCCGTAGATAGCCGAGTTTGAGATGATAGTGGTATTCACAGGCTTAGTGTCCAGGAGAACATTGACATGCGGCCTGGGCATCATTGAGAGGGGGTCGACATAAATACCCCGAAGGATGGGAAAGCCGAAGTCCACTTTGATTTCTTCTTTAGTCGGGTTTTCGATTATATACTCGGCTGAGACGTTGGCCAGGGGTGGTCCGTCAACACTTTTCCCCACTAAACCAAAGGGGCCTTCCCTGCTAAATGTTACCTTCAGATCTTCCTTGATTACGCGAAGCCGTGTCTCACGGCCAGGCTTTAGGTTCGGGTCAAGTCGCGAAAGCACGCCTTTTGCGGCTGGATCGCCGTTTGGATATTTGATGACAAACGGCCCACCATTTGCCAGTGCATAACTGTCCACCAAGAGGCACAGAACTGAAACGCTCACCAGAATTGTCGCTGTTTTTTTCATTCTGCTCATTTCAAAATCTCCTTTCGCTTTAAAAAGTTAACAACCATAGTTAAACACTTCCATCAAATCGTTAATAATCCTTCATTCTCACCCCTTTCAAAAAATCATAAAATAGGTTGCATCTCTTGAATCAATAATACGACAGTACCGGTTGAGAGTTGAGTAAAATGCCTGTAAAATAACCAATTGGATTTTTTACAAAATATTTACAAACCCTCCGCTTCGATTGTGTCTATAATATAGATAGGAACACGTGCGACTATGGAACCAAAAGCCTCCATATTAATAATTGAAGATGAAGAAAAAATCCGAACGGCCCTGACGGATTTTTTGGAGTTCCACGGCTTCAAAGTTACCGAAGCTGTGGATGGTTTAGAGGCCGAACGGAGTGTGCTTGAGAAACGGTTTGATTTGATTTTGCTTGACCTGATGCTGCCGAAAATCAGCGGTGAACAATTATGCACAAAATGGCGTCGAAATGGTTTGCAAAGTCCCATCATTATGCTAACGGCTAAAGGCCAAGAAAAAGAAAAAATAACGGGACTCAACCTCGGCGCTGATGACTATATCACCAAGCCATTTTCACTCGAGGAGCTGTTGGCGCGAATAAATGCAGTGCTGCGAAGGATAGATCCGGCCAGGGCAATTGGACAGACTTTTAAGTTTGCAGATTTGGACGTTGATATTGCAGCCTTGAAAATAAAACGCAAAAATGAGCAGATCGAAATTACCAAACGCGAAGCAGCAATCTTGCAATATTTTGCCGCAAACCCAAACCGCATCATCAGCAGAGAAGAGCTCTATAAAGAGGTTTGGGAAGAGACTATGACTGAATTAGGCACAAGAACCACGGATATGCATATCGCTAAACTGCGGAGCAAAATCGAGAAAAACTCAGCCGACCCGCAAATTATCAAAACCGTCCGCGGCGCCGGCTATAAGTATGAAAACTAAAAACTCAAAACTAATATGTACGGACGATTAACCATACTAACAGTAATAATTGCTGTGGCCCTTTTCGGGTTAACGATGCTGGGATATCACGCCATTGGAAAATGGGCAGAGGGCCTGGAATGGAAGCGTCTGGGAGAATTTGCTGCAGTAGCAGAACAAATCAGGCAGGATGTAAAAAGCAAACTTGATGGCTTTATGCAGTTAGAAGAAAACCGTCCCTATACCGATTACCAGTATTACTATGTGCCGGAAAACGTCGCGCCTGGTCAGCAACAGATGCCTTTATTACGCTCGCCACTGGGTAATAGTATCGAGAACAGTCTTGCCTATGGCAACTTTCAAATTGAGCCGGACGGCAATATTGTCACTCCCTACTACAGAGCAGACCAATCACAAATAATCCAAGAAGACGAACTCTCTCACAAAGCCAATGCTCATCTTAACAATATTAAGCTAAATCTAATTCCCGCACTAAGTTTCACTTCTGGCGCTTTCACGCTTCCATCCAGAGTGCTCCTCGCATCACATGAAAGAAAGGCAGAATTAGGGGATGTCGCAAAACTCCACGTGAATATGCAAAAAGAAATCCCAAAGCAACAGGCAAAAAATAAACAAGCTCGAGCAAAAGCATATACCATCAAGAGTTTCCAAAAAGGCCCTCAAGCTAAGCAGGTTTTTACTCAACAACGCTCAGTTGCAGAATTCAACGTAGGCCAAGGCGTAGAGTCCGCCAGCCAACAAGCTGCTTCTGGCCAGCCCGCAAAAGAAGTAGAACCATCTCAAATACAAACCACGCAAGAGGAAGAAATGGTGGACGTCAACGACACGCAACCGCTACCCCCAGAAGAAAACCAAACCGAGACCGTGCAGATTACGGTCGAACCGTTCGTACCACTGGTCATCCCTGGCGGAGACGCTCAGCAATCCATATTTGGTGGACAGGTTTTTCTGCTAAGACGTGTACAAATTGAAAACAAGCACTTTCTACAAGGCTTCCAGCTTAATGAAAAGAAGTTAGTCGAGCAGGTCAAAGAGTCCGCAGAGCAAGTTATATCCACCCGGGAAGGTATGAGTTTTGAATTGTCGCGGTTCTCTAAACACCGTTCACTGCGTTTGGGAGTCCCCCTGCAAGCAGAAAACGAAGGTGTCGCCTATACCGCGATATTGGACTTTGGCCTCGGAGATCTGGTATTAAACCTTAAAGAAATCAACCCTGCCTGGATTAGCAACAAAATAAATTGGCTGCGAAACTGGTATTTCACTATTATCGCGATTGTACTTTTGGCAGTAACGCTGGGACTGGCCAGCCTATGGCGCAATGCACAAGCGCAAATCAAGCTGGCGCAGAAGAAGGATGATTTTATATCAGCTGTCTCACACGAGCTCAGAACCCCGCTGACTTCAATAAGAATGTACTCGGAAATGCTCGAAAAGAACTGGGTCAAATCGGAGGACAAACTCGCTGAATACTACAGAAATATGCGGCAGGAAAGCGAGAGGCTCAGCCGGCTAATAGAAAACGTGCTCGACTTTTCACGCATCCAAAGAGGACAAAAAAAATATACGTTCAGGCTGGGCAATATCAACGAGTGCATTACGGATGTAGTTGAAATTATGACGCCCTACGCAGTACAGAGCGGCTTTTCGATAAAAATGGACCTCGAACACCCTGCCCAAACCGCTTTTGATGGTGATGCGGTTACACAGATAGTTGTTAACCTGCTCGACAACGCTATCAAATACGCACGTGATGCTGAGGATAAGACTATTACTGTCCGAACCAGAAGAAGCAACGACCAATTCATCTTGATAGAGGTTGAGGACCATGGACCCGGCGTGCCTCATCGGCAACAAAAAAAAATCTTCGAGGAATTCTATCGCTCCGGTGTAGAAGCCACACGTGAAACCACCGGAACTGGCCTGGGCCTTGCCCTCGTGAAAAAATTCGCCCAGGCACACAACGGTTTTGTAGAAATCATCTCCGCCAAGCCAACCGGTGCAATCTTTAGGGTGGCCTTAGCTGCCCAGATGTAGTGCCGACCCGTCTTAAGCCGGAATTCACATTCGCCCAGTTAAATAATGCCGCCTCGGTGGGCTTAGGTTTAAGTAACTATGACTCCTCCCGGTCCACCCAAGCGGACTTGGCGGAGCCGAGCCAAATAAACGAAATAAGGACTAAAAAGGCACCCGCCAAAAATAAAATAACTCGTCGGAATGGTTCGCTGCATCGGATAAGCCAAGCAGGTATAACCGGCTCGGTGGGTTGCTGGCTCGAATCTTCTTCTAAGACCTTCTGGACAGCCTCCAACAGCTCTTCTGTTGCTTTTGGATAAATGGTGTTCGCATCGTTACGTTCCATGCCGAGTATGAGGGGGGCAATGCGCTCAAGAAGATTGGGGTCTTTCCCCAGATTTTGCAGCAATACATCGTAATCGGTATTTAGCAACTTCAGCCGATTTGATAATTCTTCCTTTGCTCTCAACAATTGCCGTTTATGATAGTATTGAACCAGATCATCACAAAGTATAGAGCTGCTCAGCGCGGTTCCGCCGATGCTAAAAAAGATGATAAACAAAAGCACTCGCAGGATATTTTGCCTTCGCATAATTGGTTACCAATTATCAGTCACCCATCACCGGTCACCAATTGCCATCACTTAAACATAAAGCCGGCGTATCGTGCGGCAGAGCCAAGGTCTTCGCTTATTCTAAGAAGTTGATTATATTTGCAGATCCTGTCTGTTCGGCACAGCGAGCCGGTCTTTATTTGGCCGACGCCTGTTGCAACTGCCAGGTCGGCGATTGTAGTATCTTCCGTTTCACCGCTTCTGTGACTTATGACCGCCGTCCAGCCGGCCCCGCGAGCCATATCAATTGCTTCAAACGTCTCCGTCAATGTCCCTATTTGATTGAGCTTTATCAATATAGAATTGGCACAGTCGAGCTTGATGCCTTTTGCAAGACGTTTGGTATTTGTTACGAATAAATCGTCGCCGACCAATTGAATATAATGCCCGATTTTTTCGTTCAATTTTATCCAGCCTGTCCAGTCATCTTCCGCCAGCCCATCCTCAATCGAAACGATAGGATATTTATCCACCCATTGGACCCAATGCTTAATCAGCGCATCGCTGGATATTTTTTTCTTCGGGGCAGATTTGAAGAATTTGTAGGTCGTTGTACGCCTGTCGAACATTTCACTCGCAGCAGGGTCCAAAGCAATTGCGATATCCTTACCGGACTTATAGCCGGCCTTCTTAATTGCGTCCATAATAACTTCCAGCGCCTCTTCATTGCTCGCAAGCATAGGAGCAAAGCCGCCCTCGTCGCCAACCGCTGTTCCGTAGCTCTTCTTGGACAGCACACCCTTTAACGTATGGAAAACTTCAGCTCCCATTTGCAACGCCTGCGGAAAATCCCTGGCGCCTATTGGCATAATCATAAATTCCTGAAAGTCCACATTATTATCAGAGTGCTTTCCACCGTTTAGAATATTCATCATTGGCACTGGCAGGATATTGGCGCCCGCCCCTCCCAAATAACGGTACAACGGCAGCCCGGCTGAATCCGCCGCCGCCTTTGCAGCCGCTAACGAAACGCCCAGTATTGCGTTTGCACCGAGCCTGCTTTTATTGACCGTCCCATCCAATTCAATCATCAACTGGTCAAGCTCCTCCTGCATCGTAGCATCCGAACCCAAAACTTCAGGGGCGATTACCTCATTTACATTCTTGACCGCTCGTCTAACGCCTTTGCCCATATAGCGTTTTGACTTTGTGTCACGAAGCTCTATCGCTTCGTAGGCGCCTGTGCTTGCTCCGGAGGGCACCGCTGCCCGCCCGAACGAGCCGTCATCAAGAAATACATCAACCTCAACAGTAGGATTGCCCCGGGAATCAAGTATTTCCCTTGCCGTTACATCAACTATCGTCGTGAACATTTCAAATTCCTTTCACTAAGTATGGTTAAATGGTCAATCGGTAACCAATCACCAATTA